>MDTE01043209.1_pt1 | contig 12193 bp, 11 predicted proteins | sample 811231 | NCBI WGS metagenome assembly MDTE01 (sample SAMN05326651, study PRJNA326480) | marine metagenome | isolation source: seawater | place: Indian Ocean: Red Sea | collected 2010
AACAATAAAAATCCGCTTCCTTTAATTCCTCAGACAAGATTAAATTCAAACCTGAAATATGAATTTGCTGAAACAGGAAAGAAATTTCAACTCAAAACAATCTTGCTTCAAAGAACCCAATTCTTAGATAAAAATGATGTTTCAACCTTTGAGACTCCATCTGATAGTTACGAAATATATAATATTGAAGGAAATTTTTCTTACTCTGGAAAACATAAAATGTTAATGAAATTAGGGGTAAGGAATTTGCTTAATACGACCTATATCAATCATTTATCTAACCTAAAAGGAATTGGTTTACCGAGTGCGGGAATCAACTTTTATATTTCAATCAATTATTTAATTAACTAAATTTATTTAAAATGAGAAAAAATTTATTTTCTTTTAAAAACTTAGCTCTAGCTATAGGATTAGTATTTATGACCTCATGTAGTGATGATGAAACATGTGCAGATTGCCACCTTGTTGTTATGAATGCAGACGGATCTGAAACTGAATTGATGGATTTAGGTGAGTATTGTGAAGATGCATTACATGAAGTAGAGGAAAACGGTTATCCACTTCAGGATACCATATTTTTAGCTTCTGATGGAGACACACTAGATACACCTGTTGCCCCTGGGGATGCCACCGAGGTTCATTGCGGTGAAGAACACGTCCATGATGACCATGATCATTAATTAGAAAAAGCAGCTAATTTAGCTGCTTTTTTATTTTTTCATTGCATCATAAAAGCTCTCTCTCATTCTTTTGTTGATTGGATGTTCTGTACCTAATCTTTCTGGATGAAACTGTACAGCCACCATATAAGGATGTACCTTTTTATCTACAATTACAGCTTCAGGAAGTCCGTCATAAGATCTGGCTACTACAGTAAGAATGTCTGCAACTTCTTTCAGCCCTTGATGATGCCAAGAATTAACCATAAATGTATCCTGATTTAAAGGGAAAATTAAAGGGCATTTTTTTGTGAGCAAAATTTCATGCATTACCTCTCCTTGATCTCTGTGAATAACTTCTGTGCCTAATTGTGAAGGGATGTCCCCATACAAGCTACCTCCAGTAGCAACATTTAACATTTGCATGCCTCGGCAAACCCCTATTAAAGGAATTTTATTTTCTAAAGCATAATCCATCAATTTTTTTTCAAGAGTATCTCTTCGATAATTAATGGTTTCACATACTTCCAAATTAAGCGAATCGCCATACATAAGAGGGTTAATATCTTCACCACCTGTGAGAATTATTCCATCAGCTAAAGCCAGGATACTGTCCGTATTTGAAATATTATAAGCATCCAATACAATTGTAGCCTCATTAGATATCCATTCGACATAATTGCTAGAGGATTTAGATAATATGATCGTTGTTTTAGTTTCACCACAAGATTGTAACAAAAACATAAACAGCACTAATAAAAAAATAGATATACAAAAAGGTCTTTTCATGTTTGACAATTTAAATAATTAGTTGAGCGTGACTTTATTTATGAAAACATAATAAAATAACTAAAGCCTGTAATATACCTCTTTAAAAGGGACTCTAAAACGTTCCCCATAAACTCCAGCCTCGTCTCGAATTCCGCAACTAACAATCATTGTAATTTCTGCTGCATTTGGGAGCCTTAAAATTTTTTTAATCATTTTAGAATCAAAGCCCTCCATTGGACATGTATCATATCCAATTGCCGACATACTAATCATGAAATTTTCTGCAGCTAAAGCAGTGCTCTTATGTGCTATAATTCTAAGATCACTAGCTCGAGTTTGTCTATAAACAGGTCTAAAAAACCCAATAAGATGAAAAATTAGATTCTTTAAAAAACCTAAAATTCCAAAAAAATCAACATACACAAGTGGAATGATTTTGATATAGTATTTATTGACCTGTTTTTTTCTTTTCAATAACCGATTATCTAAATGAGGTTTGTCGAAACTTTTCATCAAAAAATCAATATTTGACTTGGCTCTTTTTCGCCATAAATCTTGTCTAGAAACAAAAACAACCATTTGCTTAGCAGTCTTAGCAGCATTTTGATTAAAACAAGCAATCGCTAATTTATCAAGGATTTCTTTTGATGTAATATGGTAAAACTCCCATAACTGAAGATTACTGCTTGTTGGAGCTAAAGATCCATTTATTATACAGCACTCTACTTTTGAACTGTCTATTTCTTGGTCTTTATATATTCTTACAGAACGACGATAAGTGATTGCCTCAGAAACTGTTTTTTCCATGGGTCTTTTATCTATGTTTGAAATGATTTGATAAAATTAAAGGTGCAGAATCTATCTTAGAACTGCGGTAGGAATGTGATCTAAAATATTTGTTTTCTAGCGTCTCTTCCTTTTCTTTCTATTTGCATAAAACTCTTGTCTTTTTCTTGCCTTTTCTTTCTCAAACTCTTTTTTCTCTTTCGCATTCATCGGTTTATCAGTTTGTTTAAAAGGATGGTCTTGAACTACTTCTATTTTTTGTTTTATAAGCTTTTCAATATCTCGGATATAAGCATTCTCTTCTGGTTCACAAATAGAAATAGAAACCCCTTCTTTACCTGCTCTTCCACAACGGCCAATTCTATGAACATATGTTTCTGCTATATTAGGGATGTCATAATTTAATACAAAACCTAATTTGTCTATATCTATCCCTCTAGAAGCTATATCTGTAGCTACCAAAACTTTCAACTGATTATTTTTAAATGCCTTCAGCGCATTCTGTCTTTGGTTCTGAGATTTATCGCCATGAATGGCCAAAGCATTAATTTTTTTCTTCTTTAAATTTCGAACAATTCGATCTGATCCATGCTTGGTTCTTGAAAAAACAAGAAGTTGATCGATTTCCTCATTTTTCAATATATGAAGTAATAAATTTTTTTTATTATTCTTATTCGTATAGTATATAAATTGCTGAATTGTGTCTGCTGTTGTGGATATTTCATGAACAGAAACTTTTTTGGGATTTCGCAAAATTGTTTCAGAAAGCTGTATTATGTTTTTTGGTAAAGTAGCTGAGAAAAATAAGGATTGTCTTTGCCTGGGGAGCTTTTCTAGCACTTTTTTTATGTCGTTGACAAAACCCATGTCTAGCATGCGATCGGCCTCATCTAAAACAAAATATTGAATGTGTTTTAAAGAAATATAGCCTTGTCCCATTAAGTCTAACAGCCTTCCTGGAGTTGCAATTAACACATCTACCCCTCTTTTTATTGCACTTACTTGAGCGTGTTGTTTAACCCCTCCAAATATAACGGTATTTATGATTTTATTATGCTTTGAAAAATTGGTGAAATTCTCGGCAATTTGAATGGCTAACTCTCTAGTAGGTGTTAGTACAAGAGCTCTAATTCTTTGTTTTAGGGGGGCTTGCTTATCTTCTATTAAATGATGTATTATTGGCAATGCGAATGCTGCTGTTTTCCCTGTTCCTGTTTTAGCACTTCCAAGAACATCATGTTTATCAAGAGCTATTGGAATGGCTTTCTCTTGGATTTCTGTAGGAGAGCTATAATTTAAGCCATGAATAGCCTCTAATAATGTATGGTGTAATTTTAAATCTTTAAATTTCAAATTTTTTATTTAATCTTGTAAATCTATAAATTTTATACTGGCAACCATTGTGCTTATCTTATAATTTCAATAAATAACTAGTTCAAATTATTATTTTGGAGGGGTAATAAACTGTTCTCAAATAGGCTTGGTCCATAAATAAAGTTTCTCTACAAAAGTTTCCTGTTACATAAATAGCCAAGTTTCATCATACTAAATGTTATTAAAAAAATATGACTCACTTGGGCCTATATAAACTATGACTATCCTCTCTTAACATTATTTACCAACACAATAATTAATCTAGAACTTATATTGGGTACCAAGGCCAACAATAGTTTTCTTATCTGGAGTTTTTGATTGGATTTCTCTCTGTCTTCTAAGAAATAACTTTAACTTAAGTTCATCATATATTTCAAGGCCTAAGCCTACTGTAAAACGATGCTTATCAATATGGAATCCTTGAGATGTATCCCAAAAAACCTCATTATCTATATATGGTGATGCATTTTTTCTTTTTAGCATAAAACCAAATTTAGAACGGGTATAGGTTTTATCAATTCTTGCGTCAGAATCCCAAGATCTTTGAAGTCGAAATCTATGCTTAATATTTAAGCTAGTTTTTTTAAATCGCCAAGAAGAATTTAAATCAAAATGAGATCTAAAACTACTAACTTTTTCATAAAGCACATTTAAATCATTGATTTCATTTATGAGTCTTACGTTTAAAGCTAAAGAGTGTTTTTTATGAGCCTTGTATTTGAATCCCAGCTCTGTAAAGTTTTTCTTTTGCTCACCGGTATTCTCTACCCATCTTAATTGCCTCTCCAAATTTAACTGAAATTTCCCCTTGACATTTTTACGAAATTTAATAGACCCCCAAAATTCAGTATCATCATCTTGTGCAATAGAGAGTAATGGCAAAAAAAGAAGTATAACAAAAAAGTACTTATTCCTCATGAGCCATTTTGCTTTAACCCGATATTCGTTTGGTTTGATTTAAAAAATATCTTTACAGAAGCTGTGTCTCTTAGAAAATCAATTTTACCAATCTCTAAACCAACGATGTCAAGGCCTGTTCTATCCTTTAAATCATTAATCATCTCTTGTCTTTTGTTGGGTTTTATTAGATCTATGCGCTCAAAAACAATATTTTTTGATTGAATTTCATTCTGAAACCAAAACTTTTCAAAACTTAAGGTAATGATAAGAACGGTTGTATTTACAAACATTAATTCTAACCAAGATATCTTTTTATTTGCTAAGGCATTAATCATTGCTAAACCAATAACAATAAAAAGATAGGTCATCTCTTTAATTGGTATAGGTTCTGTTCTATAACGTAAGACTCCAAAAACAGCAAAAAGCCCTAAGGCAAAACCTAACTCCATGGGTACTTTTCTCAATAAGAAACAAATGAAAAAAGTAAGAACGTTAAAAATAAAGAAGGTGAATAGATAATCTTTTCTTCTGTTTGCCTCAAAATAGAGCAGTCTTATAATAACAAATGTGAAACAAAAATCTATTGAAAATCTAATCAAAAGTTTTATTAAATCTTTTTGATTAAATAGCTCTATATCTAAGAATTCCATACGCTTTGAATTTGATTTATTTTAAGTAATTTATGTTTAAACGCATTGTAGGTCAACGTATTGTCAGTAAGAACAGACCCAATACAATACTTGCTTATTCTAATTGGCCTAAATCCATTTGATTTTAATGATTTATAGAGCAAAGATGTTCTTATTCTTCGCTCTTGCTTTATCTCTATAATAACATGCTTCTCTAAAGAAATAATATTATCTCTTGAGATAAAATTAATGTCTAAATCTATCGTAGCACGTTCGTTTAAAGTTTTATGAATTAATGTAATTCTATTAAATGTATTTTCTAGACTTGATTGAAGCAATTCTAATTTTTCTGGAATATACTGCTCTATAAATTCTCTCTGTGTCAAACTGAATTCTTTGTCAAATGCACTTTTAATTCTATGCTTATTTGTTTCGCCTTTATGCTTAAATTTAATTTCTAAGAAAGAGGTGTCAGATTCTTTATAATTTCTAAATCTAACTTTGTGCCTACTTGTTTTACCTTGATGATGCGCTCTAAAGTATTTTTTATCTGGTGTATCAAAATAATTTGTATGGTAAGAAAAGATTCTATAGCCATTAATTTCTAATATGTAATAATCTCCTAAAAGATCAAGTAGAACATCAGATAAATCATCTTTTGAGATTAAATATTTTGTGTCCACCCGTTTTAACAATTTAACCCGACCCATTTCATTTAGACTTATGGGGTCAAACTTATTAAGTATTCCTATTTCATTCATACAAAAAAATTGTCAAAACTTGATTACATTACTTTCAAATATAGAGAATTAATAATTCCTTCATATTAGGCCCCTGCCGAACTTCATATTTTAGCTTTAAATCAATCTTTATGTGATGTTAATACATATGACAAAGAGTGTAAATAGAATTATTTACTTTATTGAATAATAACAGTCTTATGAATCACATTATGAGGCGTTATAAATTCAAGAATATGAGCACCTTTATCTAGCATATTTACGTCTATCTTATAACCACTATCAGTAGATATAATTGGACAGTAAATTACACTACCGTTAACATTTAATACTCTACATCTTTCTATTTCCAAGGGAGAAGAAATAAATAGCATTGATCCACTCGGATTCGGGAAAACATTTAACTGATTGCGATTGTAAGTATCAGAAACAGAAAGTTCGAAAGCAGATATTTTACTGAGCCCTGTACTAGTAGCTACCCAAATATTATTTTGAGAATCAATGGTTACATCTCTAACTACTGGCCCCACCAAACTATTTTCGATATTATCTACATAATGATAGTCGACCCAATTCATCCCATTCCAGCTTGCAATTCCTCCAACAGAAACTAAATAATCTACATAAATCCCTGCCCAAACATTTCCGTTGGAATCAATATCTACATCTACAACTGGATTTAAGGTGTCGGGAGGGGGTAAGGGCAGCATCATTGTGTGATGTTGGACTGGCTCATTAGAGTCATTAAAAACACTTATGCCCTGCCCAGTAGCAACCCACTTATTATTTTCAGAATCGATGGCAATAGAACGAACATTATTATTTATTAAACCGGAACTAATATTATATACAGTAAAATCAATGCCATCAAAATGAATCATGCCAAAAATGCTACTTGCAAGCCATTTATCACCAACTGCATCAAAAGCAACATGATTAATCCCTCCAAAAGGAAGTCCATCATCAGTATTATATGCAATCCATGTTTCTCCATTGAAAACACTTAGCCCATCTTTTTCTCCTACCCAAATGAAACCATTTTCGTCCTCATTAATATGATTAATGCGGTTGTCACCTAGTCCATTTTCCTCTGAATAATTTTGCCAATTCACACCATCATATACACTAATGCCAAAATCTGTACCGACCCAAACAGAGCCATCATTAGCTGAATAAACTGCTGAAATAGAGTTATTAATTAGTCCATCAGAAGTTGTGAAGGATTGCCACATCATACCATCAAAGGAAGAAAGCCCTCCATTTGTCCCAATCCATGCTTTACCATTTATGTCTACAGCAATACAGTTCACTGAATTATCAATCAAGCCATCACTCTCAACAAAGTTTGTAAAATCTTGAGCTGCTAAGAGTAATGGAACACAAAAAGTAAAATAAAGAACCCGTAAATTCATAATGATCTATTTTATAGTTTAACAATCTTTTGTGTGGTTATAAATTCACTTGATTTAATCGTAACTAGATAAGATCCTGAAATCCATTTCGAAAGAGATAAATCTGTTGCGGTAATCCCTGCTGGAACTGACTTTTGAAAAAGAATGGTCCCGAAAATATCTGTAATCTTAATACGTGAATTAGTTTGAGACTCTATTTTAATCTCAAGCACATCGTAACATGGATTTGGTTGCATGCTAACATAGAAATTATTTTCTGATGGAATTGGAGTTGCTTGATTATTAGAAAGGTTAAATGTTGGAGAAAAAAATGAAAACGTTCCCGTACCGTTTGGAGACCTTGCATATGAAATATTCTCAAATTGAATTGGAAAAGAAATAGAGTCAATAATTACATGACCCGCATTAGATAAAAAAATCGTTTCACCTTCATAAGAAAGCTTAAAACTGGCATGATTTGAGCCTTGATACTCCTCATTGTCTGCCCAAATTATCAAATAAGAATCCTTTGCAAGCTGATTATTTGGGAGGGGCCATTTTGAAAGATTACTACTTTCATCACTAAGAAATAATCCGCCTAAAAACAATGTGTTCTCCGAAGTATTATATAGCTCAATCCAATCATCATATTCCCCATATTGGTCCTCAATCACATTGCTATTATAAGCCATCAACTCATTAATGACCATACCTGTATAATTAATTTGTTTTGAAAAATTATGGTATTCATATGCCGCACGATCTGGGGAAAAGACACCAGCAGAATCGTTTTCAGCATATATATAGTAATCCAAACTTTGTCCCTCAAAGATAAATTGAAAAGAAAAAATACTATCTCCTTCTATTGCATCACCATCAAGTCCAGCATCATTCATTCGTTCTTTAGAAAACAACAAGTCTTCAGAGTTTCTGTAGGCAATAAATACTTCTGTAGCATCTGTAACATGAGCCTTTATTAATATGGTATCATTAGCAGTAGATTCCTCAGAGAAAATTTCTACATCAGCAATCTCAGGTTCTCCATGAAAACCAGGATAACTGCTTAAATAAGAAGCTCTACCTTCAATAAGGTCAACTATACCAGGATATTCTACCAAATCACTTACTGTTTGATAAAGATTATCTTGAAAATTATCATAACTATAAAATTTATTTGTATCGTTTTGAACACTTGAATCAATAAGATTGTGTAAAAATTGTGCACGCATCAAATAATCTTGGTTGAAAAAATTTTCTTCTACAATGGTTCTTATGTGTGCTAAATATATTTTTCGATACCTACTATTTTCAAATAAATTTCTCATTAATGGCCTTAAAAAAACAGAATACTCGTTGTAGTGACTTAAAGGGTCAATCCTTTTAGCTTGTTCTGGAGTAAAGCCATCGTAAAATGTAGACGCGTCAGTAAGCCGAAAACTTCCAATAGACATGTTTAAATCCCATAAAATAGGATTCATTCGTCCTGCATCATCTTGATATAAATAATAATTTTGAGCATAGCCTATATAACTATCAAAATTAATTAATGCATAGTTAAGGGCATGCATCCATAAGGTTTGATCAACATTTAAAACCTTTTCAATTTCTGAAATTTCATTGTTTAGTGTGTCGATGAAATCATATAATACTCTCCAACCAAAAATAGACTCCATAGAATAGAGTGATGTATAATCTAAAGAGTCCATCCCCGGACTTTGACTTAGATTTGAGTTCTCCCCGTACAAATCTACTGTCTTTGGATTTCCTTTTACAAAGACATTATCTGATCCTTTAAAATGTTTTTCTAAAAACTCGTTGTTTACAGCTTCAACATTAGAATATAATCCTATCAAAGTATCATTAACATATACATTTGCAAAATTTGACTCTGATGCTGGCATGTATTTTCTTACAATTTCATACGACAATACCTCTCTTAAAAATGAAGGATCTTGAATGACATTACTTAACTTTATTTTATCAAAACCCTGATGGTTTTGACCTTCAATTAGGTAATTTAATTTTATATTAAAGGGATTTTTAATTTGATTTATGCTACAAGAGCTATAACCCTTATAGCGCACACCTACACTGTCGTATTTAACTCCATTTATAAACAATGTCGCTTCAATACGTTCTTTATCACCAGCGATATAAAGGCTGTCTAGAATTTGATCCCAATTATTCTGAGGAAATTGAATCCTAATTTCTTGTATTTCTTGTGAATTATAAAATAAGTCTTGACCAAAGGCTCCCAATGAAAATAAAAAAAGTGAAATCCAAAAAAAAACTTTATGATTCATTCCTATTTAACTAGTGAAACGCTCTTTGTTGCATAAGATCCTTCAGAAAAAGAAATTCTTACAAAATATAAGCCATTTGGAAAATTAGAAAGATCAATGATGCCACCATTATATCTTGGTTGAATAGGCTCGCCTAACCCATTAATTACCTCAAACTCATAATCTATATTATCAAGACCATTAATTTCAAAAGTACTGTTTGTTGGATTTGGGCTAATAACAACTTGATTAAAATTATTTTCTTGAACATTGGTGTTATTTTGGCCACCACAAGGGTTGTCTAATAGGGCTATAATTCCAGGATGCTTGCACTCATAACGAAATGCTTTTTGTGTACCTCCGGCATTATATTGCCAAATTACTGTTCCTAAACTATCTGCCTCATACATATAACCAGCCCCCCCTTGACCCCCAGACATGTTAACAAATACATTACCATTACTCATTAGATCTTGTGAAGATTGTCCGGGAGAGAAGCCCTCACATATATGTCTCCAAGTATTTGATGAAGGAGAAAAAGACTGGCCATCTACCAAATTATAACTAAAGCCATTCCAAGGTGTCTCAATTGCATCTACTGTGGAGGTGTTTCCAGCTCCAGAATTATTGTAAAATTGCAAAAAGCCACCATTAGGCCTCCCATCATTTGTAATCCATCGAACATCATGAACCGCTAATGGAATTTGCTGAGCACCAGGAGCTCCATAATTTGAAGGGTTACCCCATCTATACATAATGTCGCCCCCCATACCAGAGTTCCCACCGGTGTGCCCTGCAGCTTCTTCAGTTGTAGTGCTGTGGTCTATGATGTAAATCTCACTTGCATGACGAGAAGAAAAAGCTATTTGATCTAATTCAGCATTATAATCTACACCATTTACATGGAACCAATCACCTCCTGCACCACCTGGACCTCCTCCTGGACCTCCTCCTGGGCCACCACCTGCAACCTCTACCATATTCACATCTATTAATTCTGGATGCTCTGCTACACTACCATAATTATCTTTAGAAGGGTCGTAATCTTGAATCAAGTGATCCCAAATATGCCATTCCCATACTATTTCACCCCCCCCTGATCCATCATGAGCAACTTCAATAAAATGAGTAGGCCACTTATCTGAGGTGGCTCCTTCATAACCTGCTTGTGTTAATTCACTTGGAGTCTTAACTTCCCATGCTGTAAGCAATACATTGTCATTAACTAAAGTAATGTCATGATGAGAAAGGTGTGTGGCATCTGAATATATGAACTCCCAAACAACATTTCCATTAGGATCAATCTCCTGAACCATCCCTCCCTCTGCTGCTCCCCCAAGCTGGTTGCCTGGGTTAATTGTACCTCTCACAATATTTCCATTGTTTTTTAACAATACCGTATAATTACACGCTAAATCACAATTCCATGTATGTGCTATATTACCATCTTTATCAATCAGATATGCAATGTTTTGATTTTGTTTATTATATAAAACAAATCCATCAAATTCACTAGATTGTGAGTGCAAATTCTCTACTAGAATTAACGTTAGAAATAAAGCTGTTTTTTTAAATACATTCATATCCAAGAAAGATTTATGTTAGTATTAAAATAATTTAATAACCAAATTTACTTTATTTATTAAACATTCTGTGGTGTTTGATGAATTTCTAAAAACTAATTATCTTGGAAATAAAATACACTATCAAATTAATCTATTTCATGAACTACCCTTTATACCAAGTAGATGCCTTTACAGATTCCCTTTTTAAAGGAAACCCTGCGTGTGTTGTCCCTCTTAAAGCATGGCTCCCTGATAAAATTCTATTAAAAATAGCTAAAGAAAATGCAGTTGCAGAGACAGCCTTTTTTATTGATTGTGGGGATCATTTTCAACTTAGGTGGTTCACTCCAGACATAGAAATGGATTTATGTGGTCATGCTACCCTAGCTGCCTCACACGTTATAAAATCAATTCTTAAATACTCTAAAAAAGAACTTCTTTTTAAAACTATAAACGGAGATCTATCTGTGACAAGTAATGGTGAATTATATTACTTAAACCTTCCCTCTAGACCCGCCTCCAAAACTGAACTTCCAAGTCAAATAAAATTAGCACTAAGTCATCAGCCCCAGCAAATATTTAAATCAAGAGACTATCTACTAGTATACAAAAATAAAGAACAGATTAAACAACTTCAGATAAACAGAGCCTTGTTTGATAAAATTAATTTAGGGCAGGGGGGGGTTATTGTTACTGCAAAAGGAACTCATAATGACTTTGTTTCTAGATTTTTTACCCCACAAGCGACTATTTTAGAAGATCCCGTAACAGGATCCGCTCATTGTTCTTTGATCCCTTTTTGGTCCTCCATCTTATCAAAACAAAATATGCTTGCTTCTCAACTTTCTGAAAGAGGTGGGACTTTATATTGCAAAAACATGGGGCAAAGAGTTATTGTTGGAGGAAAAGCAATTACATATTCAAAAGGAAAATTTCAGATATAAATGATTAAATATAGAATATGAGGTAGCTAAAAATATACTGCCTCAAGTCTATTATTGTTATATGAAATTTAAATTAGCCTGCAGTGTAAATATCTTCAAGAATACTAAAAAAGTAAACATCAAAAAAAAGGGCTCTTTCATTAGAGCCCTTC
>MDTE01127991.1_pt1 | contig 12193 bp, 7 predicted proteins | sample 811231 | NCBI WGS metagenome assembly MDTE01 (sample SAMN05326651, study PRJNA326480) | marine metagenome | isolation source: seawater | place: Indian Ocean: Red Sea | collected 2010
CCCGCAGCATTTGATGTGCGGGCAATCCCATCGGTGGTGTATACGGATCCGGAAGTGGCTTGGGCCGGACTTACAGAAACAGAAGCGAGGGAAAACGCAGTGCCTTACGAAAAGGGTGAATTCCCCTGGGCTGCCAGTGGGAAGGCCATTGCAATGGGCGCTAACCAAGGTAAAACAAAAATTTTGTTCGATCCGGAATCCAAACAGGTTTTGGGGGTTGGCATTGTTGGCCCCGGTGCCGGTGATATGATATCCGAAGGAATGTTGGCCATTGAGATGGGCGCCGATGCAGAAGACATTGGCCTTACCATTCATCCCCACCCAACCTTGGGAGAAACATTCGCAGCCGCCGCTGAAGTATTCTCCGGCACCATCACAGATTTATATATTCCAAAGAAAAAAAGGTAATCTTATGAAATTCCTTACCACAGTCTTAACAGTCATTTTTGCAATTTCCTTCGGACAGAATCCCACACCTGCCCAAAATGGTACAGCTACTGCAACCGCCGGAACGCCGAAGCCAATTCAGCCGCCAAAAAAGAAAACCATGGAAGAGGCCCTGAAAAATAAAAAAGAAATTTCCGGATTATTCACATTGTACCAAGATACCACCAATGGCAAATTGTCCATGCTCATCAGCAAAGAACAATTAGATAAGGAATTCATTCATTTTGTCCATGGATTAAATGGTCAAATAAATGCAGGTGTCATCAAGGGAGGTTACCGCGGTGCAAGGGTCATGAAGCTTAATCGGTACTTTAATCGCATTGAATTTGAAGTCCAGAATAATGCTTTTTGGTTTGATCCGGATAATCCCTTGAGCCGCGCTGCCGATGCCAATATCAGCACAGCGATCTTGGCTTCATCATTTATTGTGGCGGAAAAAGAAGGTAAAGTTTTAATAGAGATTGATAATGTTTTTCTCACTGAAGCGCTGCACCAGATCACGCGAGGATTTGTTCCCGGCGGTAAAAACAAGAATCCCTTTAAAGTGGGCAAACTAGCCAAGGAACGGACAAAATATACAGGGATTCATAATTACCCGGAAAACACTGATTTAGTTGTGCAGTATGTTTACTCTAATCCACTGCCCACCAATAGAGGTTCAGATCGTGGTTTAACAGATGCTCGATCCGTTAATGTTACCATCCAGCATAGTTTTATCCAAATGCCGGAAAATGATTATACACCTCGTTTTGAGGATGTGCGCGTGGGTTACTTCACCACTCAAGTGACAGATATGACTACCCCGGATGATGTGACACCTTATCGTGATTTGATTCACCGTTGGAACTTGGTGAAGAAAAATCCTCAGCAAGAAATTTCCGAACCGGTGGAACCCATTGTGTGGTGGATCGAAAATACAACACCCCATGAATTCCGGGATGCAATCAAAGAAGGCGTATTGGCGTGGAATCGAGCTTTTGAAGCCGCAGGTTTTCGCAATGCGGTTGAAGTAAAAATCCAACCCGATGATGCAGCGTGGGATGCAGGCGATATTCGTTACAATGTACTTCGCTGGACATCCTCGCCAAATCCGCCCTTTGGCGGGTATGGTCCCAGTTTTGTTAATCCGCGCACCGGTCAAATCTTAGGTGCAGACATTATGCTGGAATATATCTACTTCACCAATCGAGTGAAATATGAACAGCTCCATCAAACATTTAATACAGAGACTGAATTGGATCCGGAGACCACCTGTCTCGCTGGCGATTACCTTCACCAGGGCAATTTATTCGGTATGACTGCTTTAAGCACCCTTGACGATTTTACCCAATTGGAACAGCATCGCTTGATCTATGAAAGTATGGTGGAACTCATCCTCCATGAGGTAGGGCATACCTTGGGGTTGAACCATAATTTTTATGCAAGCAATCTCCACAGTTTAAAAAATATACATGACAGGCTGATCACAGAACCAATTGGGCTCGTTTCATCTGTGATGGATTATACATCTGCCAATGTGAGTGATAACCCAAAACAACATGGTCAATTTTATTCTACCACGCCAGGTCCTTACGATATTTGGGCAATTGAATTTGGGTATACGCCTCCGTTGGAAAATCTTGAAGATGAAAAAGAACGGTTCAACCTCCTCATGAATAAATCCACCAAAAATGAATTAAGGTTTGGGAACGATGCCGATGATATGCGCTCACCGGGGAAAGGCCTTGACCCTCGAGTTAATATAAACGATATGAGTGCTGACCCAATAGCTTATGCCCGGCAGCGGATGGACATTGTGCGTTCATTGTATCCGAACCTTAAAGAACGCTATGAAAGAAGTGGGCAATCCTATCATGCTTTTACAGACGCATTCTCAATATTGAATCGAGAATATAACAATTCAGCAAGAGTCATCTCTCGGTACATCGGTGGGGTGTATGTGGATCGTTCTTTAGTGGGACAACTCGGCAGCACTGAACCTTTCATCCCTGTGTCTGAAGATAAACAAAAATGGGCCATGACCCTACTGGGGAAATATATATTCGCTCCAAACGCCTTTGAGGTTCCCACCGGTATCTATAATCACCTCCAATGGGAACGGCGTGGTTTCAGCGGAACGAGAGATCCCAATATTCTAGATATGGTTCTTGGCGGCCAAAAAAGGATTCTGGATCATCTGCTCCATATCAATGTGCTTAAAAGAATTTCAAACACTGAATTATATGGCAATGATTATCATGTGAATGAAATGATGGGTGATTTAACATCATCCTGTTTTTCTGCAGATGCTGGGAAAAATGTGAACGGGATGCGTCGCAATCTTCAGATAGAATACACGGAAAGGTTAATTCGTATCGTGCAGAACAAAGGGAAAGCAAAATATGATCATTTAACGGTGGCTGCTGCCTTTGAAAATTTGAACAAAGTAAAAAGATATACATTAAAATCCAGTGGTGTGGATGAGGCAACTAAAGCCCATCGGAAATATTTAACCTACCGCATAGATAAAACACTGGACATTAAATAATAGAGACGCCGCTATTTTAAACTGCCGGGGTCTGTAATCGTGAAGAGGAACTACGTTGAAAAATCTAATCACAATATTATTGGCATCTATAATGATAAGTTGCGCAAACATTAAAAATGAAACTTTGGATAAGCATCCTTTAGATAAATCCGAAGTCCGGAAACTGACTCTTGATAACGGAATTAAGACCTATTTGTTATCGGATCCAAATTTTAATATTTCGGCTGCGTCCATGGCGGTGGAAGTGGGTTCTTTAGAAAACCCCGGCGACCGTGAAGGCCTTGCTCACTTTCTTGAACACATGCTTTTTTTGGGAACAGAAAAATATCCCGACGTGGATGAGTATTCCACTTACCTTCGAACCTTTGGCGGCTTTTCCAATGCATATACAGCTCCCGATCATACCAATTATATGCTACAGGTTTTGCCGGATGGATTTGAAGGCGCCTTGGATCGGTTTGCCCAGTTTTTCATTAGTCCACTTTTTACTGAAGAGTACACATCTCGTGAAGTAAATGCAGTGAATTCTGAGCATCAAAAAAATATTATGAATGACTACCGGCGCCAATACAGACTAACAAGTTTATTTACAAAAAAAGGGCATCCGGAACAAAAGTTTTCCACGGGAAGTCTTGAGACTTTGGGAGACATCGACAGGACTGAATTGATTGATTTTTATAATCAACATTACAGTGCCAACCGAATGGCCCTAGCTTTGTTAAGCACACATTCATTGGATGAGATGGAGGCTTGGGCGCGCCAATATTTCTCAGAGATTAAAAATCATAATCTTGATAGAAGTCAACATGATCCAGATGTGTTTGAAAAGAAAGAAACATTCCGCTTGGTTCAAATTGACCCCGTGAAAGATTTACGTGATTTAGAAATCAGTTTTGCTTTACCAGGTCTCCGAGGCATGTATGAAAGCAAACCAGGCCGACAATTGGGATTTATTTTAGGGCATGAAGGAAAAGGTAGCCTTCTATCCTATTTAAAAGACAAAGGTTGGGCCATGTCCCTGTCCGGTGGTGCCGGCTCAGTAACAAAGGAGTATGGCTGGGCCAACATTCGTATTGGACTTACGCCCAAAGGACAAAACGAATATAAAGACATTGTAAAAGCTACGTTGGATTATATTGCGCTCATGAAAGAAAAAGGTCACCAATCTCACGTATTCAATGAATTAAAGACCATGGCCGAACTAGAAGAAATTTATGCCAACAAAGGTGAAGGGATGGGTCGAGCCATTGGATTGGCCAATGAGGCAATGATGTATCCTTTGGAAGATGCGGGGCGAATTAATTTTATCTACCGGGATAATTCTGCTGATGATTTTAATTCAATTTTAACGCAATTGACGCCGGATAATATGTTGGTAGCATTAGTTGCAAAAGGGGTGGAGACCGACCAGGTTGAACATCATTATCAGGCGCCGTATGCCTATACAGAGGATGATGATTTTTATCAAGAGCTAACCCAGCCTCAACCGCGTTCAGAATTTTTAATTGCTGAAGCCAATCCCTTTATTCCGCAATCTGCTTCTGTCCCCAATAGAGAGATGAAAGAAAACGTATTGCCTCGCGCCCTTGTGAAGAGTGGTGGCGCTAACCTCTATTTTGGCAGGGATCATGAATTTCTTCGTCCAAAAGGCATTATTTATTTCAAGATCCTTTTTCCAAAGGAGGCCATGAATGTGCAACACCGCGTGTATTCAAAACTTTATGTGGCATGTGTGACTGAGTCTCTGAATGAATTGGGGTATCCTGCAAAACAAGCAGGCCTAAATTATTCTTTCCGGGAAGGCTACGAAGGCATTTACTTGAATGTAAGTGGTTATTCAGAATCTGCCATGATGCTCTATGAAATGATGTTGGAGCACATGGTTAATTTTTCTATTACCGAAGACCAGTTCAATGCAATTAAGGATAAAATTATTCGAGATTATCAAAACTTTGCCTTATCCGATGCACACCAACAAACTAGAGAAAAAGGCGCTGATATTTTCAATCATGTCAAATACAGCTGGCAGGAAAGTTTACCCGTGGCGCAGGCTGCAACTTTAGCGGACATTCAAGTATACGGTAATAATCTCTATAAGCAAACTTTTACCGAGGGGCTGGTCTATGGTGACTTTAAAGAATCCGATGCCCGGAAAGCACTCAGGTTATTCAAGAAAAAAACAAACACAAATGGCATCAATCGAAAGAATGCTTTTGATTTAAAATATTTAGACCAACCTAATAGCGAAGATATTCAATTGGTTGAAAAACTGGCAGTAAACAATTCATGTTTTTACCGTGAATATGTCTTGGGTGAGGATTCCCCTGAAATGCGAGCCGCCTCCAAGGTTATAGCCCAAGCGCTAGAACAGCCTTTTTTTACAGAAATGAGAACCAACCAGCAATTGGGTTACATTGTTTGGTCCTATACTCGCAACCGGGATGAAACACACTATTTGAGTTTTTTGATTCAGTCCGGTGCATTTACCGCGGATAATGTGAACCAACGGGCTGATGATTTTATTTCATCTTTGCCGGAATTCTTGGCATCCATGGATACAGAAACATTCCAACAACTCAAAGAATCTGCCATTGAGAAATTGAAGAAAAAACCCATGAGTATTACTGAAAGGGCTAACAAATTGAGTGCATACATTTTTGAACATGATGCAGATTTCCATCGGGACGAAAAAACGATTGCTGCCTTGAAAACACTAGTACAATCTGAAGCAGTTGAACTTCTTTCAAGTACAGTTGGCAGGGATACACGCAGAATGGTGAATTTTCTCATGTTTGCTGAAAACCACGATAATCCTACTGGCGCAGAAAGTACGATCAAAGACATATCAATTTGGAAAGCATCCAGGGCTTATAAATAGGGAATGCCCAAAGAGATTATTTTAATTGCAGCGGTTACGGTAGATGGGAAAATCGCCCGCCACGCTCATGAAGTAACAGCGTGGTCTAAAGACCTTCATTTATTTAAAGAACAAACCCTCGGCCATCCTGTGGTCATGGGCTCCAACACATACAATACACTGGCGGCAGAGTTGCCCGGACGACAAATGATTGTAGTCCACCGAGATGATGATCCGGAAAATGTGTTGGATGAAATCGACGATGAACGGTGTTTTATTATTGGCGGTGGCAAAACCTATGCAAGGTTTGCTCCGTATTTAACCCACTTATACATTACACCTCATCCATTGGTATTTGGAAATGGCATTCCTTTATTTGATGGTGAGATGACTGAATTAAACCTATCGTTTCAAAACTTGATTACAGTCAATGAACAGGGTGGTATATTCCAATACCAATACAAGGTAATCAAATTTTGAAAAAATTCATTCTCACTTTATTTTGTTTATCAGTTGCTTTTTCGCTGGATGTGTACAGTGGCGGAAAACTTTCCAAGAATCAATCTGCCATGGATGTGACCCATTACGATTTAAGGTTAAAGGTTGACCCCTACAAGAAGACCATAGGTGGGACAGTTTACATTTCATTCATACTTATTGGTAAGGCGGAAAAAATTGAGATCGACCTTTTAAAAACCTATCATGTGTCAGGTGCCAGCATCAACGGAATGAATCTTTCTTTTACTCGCGAGGGTCATAAGATACTTATTGAAAACCCCAAACTGGACATGTTTAAGAATCATCGCTTGGAGATCAAGTACAGTGGCAAGCCACCTGTGGCAAAAAAACCACCGTGGGACGGCGGAATCACCTGGGAAAAAAGTAAGGATGGCCATCCTTGGATTGGTGTCTCTTGTCAAGCCAATGGAGCTTATGTTTGGTACCCTTGTAAGGAGCACCCAAGTGACAAACCCGATGGCGTTGATTTGTATATCACTGTTCCAGATCCGTTGACTGTAGCAGCAAACGGTTTGTTGAAATCCGTGTCACCAGAGGGAGATAAATGGTCGACTTGGCACTGGAAAACAGAGTATCCCATCAGCACGTATAATGTAAATTTCACTGCAGGTTATTTTGAAATAGTAGAACGGACAGGCTACATTTTAGACAAGCCACTTAACATGGTTTTTTACGTATTGCCGGAAAAACGAAATGGTGCTGAGCAACTCCTAAAAGATGCCGAAGAGTACCTGAATTTTTATGCCGGTCATTTTGGGCAATATCCATGGATGGACGAAAAATTCGGTTTGGTTCATACGCCCTATTGGGGCATGGAACACCAAACAATCAACGCATATGGAAACAATTATAAAAAAACAAAACTCGGCTATGATTTTCTCATGTTCCATGAAATGGGTCACGAATGGTGGGGAAATTATTTAAGTGTAGCCGATTGGGCAGACTTTTGGATCCATGAAGGATTTGATACTTACGCCGAAGCGCTTTTTGTTGAAGAAAAATATGGGAAAGAAGCAGCTAAGAATTTTGTAAAGAATCGTTATAAGAAAAATATCCAGAATCAAAAGTTGGTCGTGCCAGCCAGAAATACATCCACAGAGTATAAAACAGATAATGACGTGTATTATAAAGGCGCTCATATTTTACACACACTGCGGTACTTGATTGGTGATGAAATACTACGAGAGAGCCTGAAAGAGTTCATTCATATGCCAAAGGAATTACCTCATAATCAAACATCCACTGCAGAGTTTATTTCCCTAATTCATGAAAATTCCGGGCGTAATATTCAGTGGTTTTTTAACCATTACTTGCACAAAAGTGAATTGCCCACACTGGTGGTTGAAAAAGAAATTATCAATAATAAAAAATTTATAGATTTATGGTGGAAAGATGATGGGTTTGTTATGCCTGTAGAAATCACATTTAATTCATTCGATGGAAAACGTGAGCGCAAATTGGATTTAACAAATTCTCCCACTCGCATCGCCATTCCAGCTAAATCAGATTTAAAAATCGACCCAAACGACTGGTTGCTTTATCAATTGCGAGAAGATAAAAAATGAATAAAAGAAATTTATCATTTGTATTTGGGTTTGTATTAATCATCTTTCTTTTGATAAAAAAATGGCTAGACCATCCTCTACCACTATATGAAGGGGAAAAACAATTACCCAGCCTTAAAGAAAAGGTAGATGTTTTTACTGATCAATTTGGGGTACCGCATGTATTTGCCAAAAATGAGGATGATTTATTTTATGTTGCCGGCTATATAGCTGCAAGCGAACGGCTTTTTCAATTGTCTACTGTAGCATTAGCGGTTAGGGGTGAACTGGCATCTGTGTTCGGTGATGATTTATTGTCGTCTGATATATATTTGCGAACCTGGCGGATTCATGATACCGCCAAAAAAATGGTCTCCTTCATGAAACCAGCAAATAAAAAGATTTTTGAAACATTTTGCGATGGTATTAATACACGGATTGATGAAGTAAGAAGCGACCCGCCCATTGAGTTTAAAATCCTTGGCATTGATCCACCTTATTGGGACCCATCTGTGGTGGCGGGCTATGCAAGAATGATGGCCCATGAAATGCAGGGGGCTTGGAAGCCGGAAATTGTCTATGCCGCTGTGGCATCCTATTATGGAGAAGAAAAACTCAAAGAACTCATCCCCGATTATGATGGATCCATGCCTACCATTGCCAGCGAAACATTCAAAGATTTAAAACCAGCTATGGATCATATTTTAGCAGATGAGTTTACTTTACGTGATTTATTCGGCGAACGGAATGCGGATATTGGTTCAAATAATTGGGTTGTGTCTGGCGATTTAACTGCAACAGGTAAACCGCTATTAGCCAATGATCCCCACTTGGCTTACTCGCAACCTCCTCGTTGGTTCGAGATTCATTTAAAAGGGGGCCGGTTCAACACATCTGGTGTTTGTATTGCCGGGATTCCCATTCCCGTCATCGGACAAAATGAAAATGTGGCCTGGGGATTTACGAATAGCATGGTGGATGATGTGGACTTTTTTGTGGAAACGATTCATCCGGATGACTCCACAAAGTATCAATGGGGTGACCAATGGCGGGACATCGAATTCGTGGAGGAAACCATTCCAAGAAAGGATGGGAATGACACCACTATTACGATTCGTATGACGCACCATGGCCCCATCATCAGCGATATTCATGGACTTCTCAAAGGGAGGGATGTTGCCATGTCCATGTCGTGGACCGGTCACTGGATTACAACCGAAATGGATGCGTGGGTGAAATTGAATACCATGAAGAATTGGGACGATTTTTCGAAAGGAGTAAAACTTTTTGGCGTGCCGGGACAGAACATTGTTTATGGAGATGACCAAGGCAATATCGGTTGGCGCCCCGCTGTGTATGTACCCATTCGGAAAAAGGGATTTAGCTTAATGCCTCGTCCAGGAAATGATCCAAGCTATGATTGGCAGGGCAAGGTTCCTTATGAAGAAATGCCATTTTTATACAATCCACCCAAAGGGTACATTTCTACCGCCAACAACAAAACGATTGGGGATGATTTTCCATATTATATCAGTGGACTTTGGGCAGACCCCAGTCGCGCTGAACAAATTGTTCGTCGATTAGATGCTATGGAAAATATGACGGTGGCTGATATGAAATCCATCCAACTGGATCACACATCGCCCTTTGCTGAAACATTAGTTCCTTATTTACTGGCTGTGGAAACAGGAAAAGAAATAGGTAATGTGGCTCGCGCATTTCAATTTTTGAACGAATGGGATTTTGTGGAGGATGTGGATTCTGAAGCTGCTTTGGTGTTTCATGCCACACTTCGAAATTTGACATTAAACATATATGGGGATGAATTATCGTTACTTGGAAAAAATTATCTAGAAGCCTATACAGGCTTAAAGTATTTAGTTCATCGCAAACTCAGAGAGGTGCTTGCTGCGGGTGAATCTTCTTGGATTGACAATATAACCACCAAAGACCACATTGAAACTTTGGATGAAATCATTACCGGGTCTATTATAGATGCAGTAAACGAATTAGAAGACACATATGGTGTCAACGTATCCAACTGGAAGTGGGGAGACGCACATGCCTTAAGCCATAAACATATGTTATCAGATGTAACATTCATTAATTGGCTCTTTGATCTAGATGTGGGTCCGTATCGATCGGGCGGCTCAGATAAATCGCCTAATGCCGGAGGGTACTCTTTTAATAGGCCCTATCGTCAGACTGCAGGTGCATCCATGAGAAGAATTGTAGATTTCGGTAATATGAATGAAACCCAATTCATTATCCCTACTGGACAGTCAGGTGTCCCTTCGAGCCCCCATTATAGAGACCAGGCTGAGATGTATCACAGCGGTGAATATCGCACCACTTACTTTGACGAAACATACATACGCAATAGTGATGAGTTCCGGCATCTTATTTTAAAACCGTAATGCATGATTGAATTATTATTATTCAGTGCCGTAGTTTTGTTGATTATTCGGCACCGATTTTTTTGGCGCGCCAGAATAAGAATTCCGCCTCCAAAATTCATGGCCCACCGCGGGATCAAAATTCAATCTCCGGAAAATTCTATATCAGCCTACCAAGAAGCGGTAGAACATGGGTTTGATGCCATTGAACTGGATGTTGTATCTACTAAAGATGGTCAGTTGATGTGTTCTCATAATTTTGATCTTGAACGAGAAACGAATGGCAATGGATGGATGTATCAAAAATCATTTCAAGATTTGACTGGTGTAAAATCAGGCTTTTATTCTCATCCGGAGAATACTCAACCTATACCAACTTTTATTGAAACGTTAGCGGAAATTCCACGAACTATTTTTTTAAATATTGAAATTAAAACTACCCACCTACAGGACTTTTCCACGGCAAAACTCCTTAGGAAAATCATTCTAGAAAACAAAATAAAACAACCCTTTATGGTATCTTCTTTTAATCCGTTGGTTGTGGCATATTTTCGATTATTTGTTCCAACCGCATCTATAGGATTTATTCTTCAGGACGCCCAATGGGCTTGGGTGCTTCATTGGATCCATCCGGACTTTTTTCATCTCAGAGGTGATTTGGTGAATGAGAAAATACTATCCATGAGCCAGCGACATAATCTTCCAATTAACGTATGGACTGTAAACTCAATTCCGGGAATAAAGTGGTGTATGAATCAACCCATTCAAAGCATTATTACAGACAACATCAACCCACAATATTAAATATTCATGAAGTCATTATCTGTTACTGAACTCAAAGAAAAATTGGACGACGGAACCAGTTTAACATTGATTGATGTCCGTGAGCCCAATGAATTGGCCATGGCTTCGTTAGAAGCGGCCGTCCATGTACCCATCATGTCTATTCCAAACAGCATTCACGAATTTGACAAAGAAAAACCCATCGCTGTTTTGTGCCACAGTGGTATGCGGTCTGCTCAGGTTTGTCTCTATTTAGATCGATTCGGATTTGACACGTATAATATTGAAGGCGGCATTCATGCGTGGTCATTGGAAGTGGATCCATCTGTGCCGACGTATTAATCTATATTCACATGAAAAATACTTTTTAATTTCTTACCTCTGATTTTTAAAAATATATAACAAGAGGTAACAACATGAGAAAAGCAAGTCAGCTTTTTATTCTAATTATTTTAACAGGATCTTTTTTATTTGCGGAAAGTGCCGTCAGTGCAAAGGTCTTTTTTAATCACACGTTGGGCTTGGGTGAGGATGGTGTTAATGCTTTTAACATGAAGCGCGCTTATCTGACTTATGCCAACACTGTGAATGAATCTGTTTCATATAAAGTCACCTATGACATGGGCAACAATAGTGCCGGAAGCGCCCACACAGCATTTCTAAAAGTTGCTATGCTAAAATGGAAAACTAACCTTGGGAATATGATGATTGGGATGCAGGGCATGAACATGTTTAAAACCATGGAAAATACGTGGGGACATCGGTTCATTGCAAAAATGCCCATGGATACTTATGGATATTCAGCATCAGCAGATCTGGGCGTTGGATTAAGTAGGACATTCGGGCCTGTATCGGCGAGCGGACTCATCACCAACGGTGGTGGGTATAAAAGTGCCGAATCTGATGAATTCAAAAAGGTCTCAATCCACGCAGTGTATGGCGAATCACAATTGAATAAAAATGATGGATTTAATATCGGCACCAGTTTTTCCATGGAACCCTACGAAACAGCGGAAGATCAGAAAGAAAATACAACTGTCATTGGCGCGTTTGCCGGTTACGCCGGGAATGGTTTCCGTGGCGGATTTGAGTTTGATACCAAATCACGAAGCGATAGCGA
>MDTE01184574.1_pt1 | contig 12193 bp, 11 predicted proteins | sample 811231 | NCBI WGS metagenome assembly MDTE01 (sample SAMN05326651, study PRJNA326480) | marine metagenome | isolation source: seawater | place: Indian Ocean: Red Sea | collected 2010
CAAAAATGCAAAAATTGATTTAATAATTATTCGCCCACCATTAGTTTATGGCCCAGGTGTTAAAGCAAACTTTCTTAATTTAATAAAGATAACCAGTATGGGCATACCTCTCCCTTTTTTAGGGCTTAAAAATAAAAGGTCTTTTATTTTTATTGGGAATCTCGTAGATATAATTTGTGACTGTATTATAAATCCAAAGGCAGTTGGAAAAACTTTGTTAGTTGCAGATAGAAAACCTATAAAAATAGTTTATTTATTTGAAATTCTTTATAAGGAATTTGGCTATAAATCAAGATTATTTTTTTTACCTTCAATATTTTTGAACTTTATTTTTTTTATATTAAGAAGAGGTAATCAATTTTCTACTATTAAAAGTTCATTAGAAATTGATTTTGAAGAATTTGCATCGATAATTGATTGGAAGCCACTATTTACTTTTGAAGAAGGCTTGAAATTGACTATTAATTGGTTCAAATCTCAGAGATTAAAACTTTGAATATTTTTTTAAATTCAAAAATATTATTTTTTATATTTATTTTAGCTTTCCTTTTTGGGATAGGGCTAATTAAATACTTAAGACCTATTCTAATAAAATATTTTCCTGACAGCCCTAATAAAAGAAGTTCGCATAAGTCAATTAAGCCAAGAGCTGGTGGGATTGTATTTGTATTAATTACTTTTATTTTTACTTTGATTTTTAATCAAGATTACCTCTTTTCGATTCTAATTTGTACTTTACTTGGAATAGTAAGCTTAATAGATGACAAAATTAATTTATCATCAAAGATTAGATATTCAGCGCAGCTTTTAGTAGTCATATTATTATTCTTAAATTCAAATTTATATCAAGTTTACTTATCTTTTAAATATCAGGATAGTTTTTTACTATTCTTAGTATCTTTTTTTATAGTTTTTATTTCAACCGGTATTATTAACTTTATAAATTTTATGGATGGATTAGATGGTTTAGTTTCTGGCTGTATGTTAATTATAATTTCAACTTCTTTTTATTTATTTGAATTGAATTGGCTGTTACCTTTAATAGGCTCCTTACTAGCTTTTTTATTTTGGAATTGGGACCCATCTAAATTATTTATGGGTGATGTTGGTAGTACTTTTTTAGGAGCCATATTTGTAGCTATAATTTTCTCAACTACAGATATAGAAAAAATTTTGGGGATTATTTTAGTATCTTCCCCTCTTATGCTTGATGCTATTAGTTGTATTGCTAGAAGAATATTGAATAAACAAAATATTTTTCGAGCACATAAATTACATTTGTATCAAAGATTAAATCAGTCAGGCATTAGGCATTCAACTGTTTCATTAATATATATTTCGTCAACCTTATTAATTTCTGTTTTTATGATTTTTTATGGATTAATTTTTGCTGCTTTTTTAAGCTTTTTGATAATTTGTTTAGGTTTCTATTTTGATAGAAATATTGCCATCCCATTTTTGATTGCATCAAGAAAATAATTTTATTGTATAATTGTCAGATGAATTTTTTTGAAAAAAAAATAAAAAAAAATATTGCCTACTTTTTTAAAAATATAAAGTATTCCAGTAAACAAGCATTAATAAGAAAATTAATTTTATTAATAATTGATAGTATTATCATACTTTTATCATTCCTAATTTGTAGTTTTCTTATAAATGATCTTAACTTCTTTTATATAACTTTAAGTTATATTCCTTTGTATTTAGGATTAATACTCCCTATTTATATATTTACAAGTCAATATAAAAATTTAAGTAGATATGCTGGCGTAGATGATTTTTATAAAATAGTTTTCAGAAATTTTTTAGTTCTTTTTATTCTTATTTTTATTGACTTTATTTTTTCATTAAAAATTAATATTAATTTTTATATGCTTGTTTATGTATTTATTTGCATAATTTCAGGAATTGTTAGGTTCTCTATTAGAGATTTTATTTTACGATTTAATAGAAAAAAATCTTTTTCCACAAATCTAAAAAATGTAATAATATATGGCGCAGGTTCTACAGCAGCTCAGTTAGCAAGAATTCTTAAAAAAGAAAAAATTTACAACATCATTGCTTTTATAGATGAATCTCCATATTTATCTGGCCTTAATATTAATGATGTTCCAATAATTAATTTAAATGAAATAAATGATTTTTCAGGAAGTGTTGATCAGATTCTATTTGCAGATTCTAAAATAAAAAGATCATTGAAATTAAAAATAATTAATAAATTAAGGCCTCTAAATGCACCTGTATTTGAGATCCCATCTTTAAATAAATTTCTAACTGGTCAAATAAGGATAGATTCTTTAAAACCAATATCCATTGAGGATTTATTAGGTAGAGAACCTTTAAAACCTAAAAAGGAACTATTAGGACCTGGAATTACAGAAAAAATAGTATTAGTGACAGGTGCAGGCGGAACTATAGGTCAGGGGTTGTGTAGAAAATTAATAGAATTGAAACCAAATAAATTACTTATTTTAGATATATCTGAATATTCCCTATATAAAACTCATCAAATTTTATTAGATTTGAGTGATAGTTTAGAAATAATACCGATTCTGGGAGATTGCTGTAATTTAAAATTTTTAGATAAACTTTTTGATAAATATAAAATAAATACAATTTTTCATGCAGCAGCTTATAAGCATGTTCCTTTAGTAGAGATTAACCCTATAAACGCAATATCAAATAATATCCTCTCTACTAAATCAATCTGTCAGATAGCATTGAGTCATGCTGCCGATAATTTAGTATTTATTTCTACTGATAAAGCTGTTAGGCCTACAAATATAATGGGTGCTTCTAAAAGGCTTTCGGAAATAATAGTTTTAGCTTATTCTCAAATGTCTTTAAGTCTTCTTGATAATGGTGAAGATGATTTTACACGTTTCTCTATGGTTAGATTTGGTAATGTTCTAGGATCCTCAGGATCGGTTGTTCCTCTATTTCTAAAGCAAATAAAGGAAGGTGGTCCAATTACATTGACTCATGAAAAAGTTATAAGATATTTCATGACGATAGAAGAGGCTTGTTTATTGGTTATACAATCCTTGGCTCTTGCTAAAGGAGGAGATCTTTTTTTATTAGATATGGGAGAACCTGTATCAATAAGTCATTTGGCTTCGCAAATGGTTTTACTGAGCGGATTATCAATTAAGGATAAAAGTAATCCTGATGGTGATATAGAAATTATTACAACAGGGTTAAGGCCAGGAGAAAAATTATATGAAGAACTTTTAATTGAAGGGGAATCTATAAAAACTTATCATCCACTGATTTTTACATCAAATGAGAATACAAAAGTTCCAATTGATTTTTCAAATAATTTAAAAATTCTTGAAGATTTATTAAAAAATCAGAATGAGGAAAAAGTTTTAGAAATGTTAAAAGAATTTGTTCCTGAATGGACTAGATTTAAAAATAGTTAATTTAAAAATTCACTTTCTAATAAATTAGAATTTTGATTTTTTACACCAAGCTTGATTTTTTATATACCATGAGATTGTATTCTTTAAATTAACTTCAAATGAATTTAATGGTTTCCAATTAAATTCTTTTTTCAATAATGATGAGTCTATCGAATATCTTTTGTCATGCCCTGGCCTATCTTTTACAAATTTAATTAGATTTTTATGCGGAGATTTTTTTTTAATCATCTTATCTAACATACTACAAATATCTAAAACAATATTTAGATTAGACTTCTCACCATGACCACCAATACAATAAGTACTTCCTATCTTGCCTTTCTCAGCCACAAGTAATAATGCATTAATATGGTCTTCAACAAAAAGCCAATCCCTTATATTGCATCCATCTCCATAAATAGGTATAGGGATATCATTTATAGCATTTAAGATGGTAAGGGGAATAAGTTTCTCAGGATATTGCCATGGACCAAAATTGTTAGAACAATTTGTAATAATTATGGGGAGACCAAATGTATGAAACCAAGCTCTTACCAAGTGATCACTTGAAGCTTTACTTGCAGAATATGGAGATCTGGGATCATATCTTGTGAATTCATTAAAACTCCCAATTCTAGGTAATGAACCAAATACTTCATCTGTACTTATATGGTGAATTTTAAAAAAATCTTTTCTATTTTGATTCAACTTATCCCAATGTAATCGTAGAGATTCTAATAAATTAAATGTTCCTAAAATGTTACTTTTTATAAATACTTCTGGACCCTCTATAGATCTGTCAACATGACTCTCTGCTGCCAAATGAAAAACAAAATCAGGATCAATTAAATCTATGGCCTCTTTTGTTTGATCAAAATCAATAAGGTCTAAATTAATTAATTTATGATTTTGTGAATTTGGAGTATTTTTCAACCAACTTAAATTACTTGCATAGCTTAGCTTGTCTAGGTTAAAGATTTTTGCATTTGTTTCTTGAAGCAATCTCCTAATTAAACATCCACCTATAAAACCAGCTCCTCCAGTTACTAAAATATGAATATTTTCATTAAAAAATTTTTCTTTTTTAAAAATCATTTTTTTATAAAAAATTTTTTTGAATTTGATCTAACTCTCTCGATAGTGCGATCTTCCAGTCAATTGGATTTTGTTTGATTAAATCCCAGCTTTTTCTACTATCCAGAAGAGAAAAATTTGGTCTTTTTGCTAAAGAGTAATAGTCTATTGAGCTAATAGGCTTAACAATAGCATTTCTTTTAATAAGATTTTTTTGTAAGGCTAATTTACCTATTTCTTCAGAAAAATTAAACCATGAACAGAATCCTTTTTCAGTCCAATGAAGTTTTTGAGGGAAAAAAATATTTTTATTTAAAATTATTTCCCAACAAAATTTCGCTAAACTAGTTGTACTAGTTGGACAACTAATTTGATCAGATATTACTTTTAATATTTCTTTCTTAGCACCTTTTTTATTATGTAATCTCAACATAGTAAGAAGAAAATTATTCCCTTCAGTGCCGTATAGCCAGCTAGTTCTTATGATATGTGATCTCTTTTCTAATATTTCGCAAACATAATCCTCTCCATCTGATTTTCCTCTGCCATACTGATTTAAAGGTTTTTTGGGATCATTTGGAAGATATGCATAATTCTTTTCTCCAGAAAAAACATAGTCAGTACTTATTTGAATCATTCGCCCTTTTTGTTTTGAGAGTGAAAAAGCAATAGCTCTGGGGACTAGTGCATTTATTTTATAAGAAAGTTCAGACTCTTTTTCGGCTTTATCAACTTCAGTATATGCTGCAAAATTTAAAACCCAATCTGGTTTATGAAAAGAAATATATGTATCAATTTGATCAAAATCTTTTGCTAAATCAAAATCTTTTCTGTAAGGTGCAATAAATTTTAAATTATTTTTTTTATCATTAGGAATATTTTTAATAAAAGCTTTCCCCAATTGACCTGACGCACCAATTATTAATATTTTCATTTAAAAAAGATCATCTTTATCTATATTATTTAATGAATTAGCAATTGAATCTTTCTTGGAAAGTATAGGACTTGATTTCAATAAGGGCCATTTTATATCAATTATAGGGTCATCCCACTTTAGGCTTCTTTCAGACTGCTTATTCCAATAATTAGTTGTTTTATATAATACTTTTGTTTTTTCACTAAGAGATAAAAAACCATGTGCAAACCCTTCTGGAATCCACAATTGTTTTGAATTAGTCCCACTTAAAATTAATCCAGCCCACCTTCCAAAACTTGGGGAATTTTTTCTAAGATCTACTACGACATCAAATATCTCACCATTAATACAAGAAACTAATTTCCCTTGAGCATGTGGATTGACTTGATAATGAAGTCCTCTTAAGACGTTTTTTGAAGAAAATGATTGATTATCTTGAACAAAAGCAATTTCTTTTTTTTGGTTAATGATTTCTTGAGATTTTTCTATAAAATTTAAGAATTGTTTTTTGTTCCAGCTTTCAAAAAAATATCCTCTTTCATCAGCGTATATTTTCGGGGTGAAAATTAAAGGACCTATAATTTTTTCTTTAGTAAAGCTCTCTATCTTCATATACTTGAATTTAATAGTTCTAGAAGATAATTCCCATAGCCACTTTTCATATATTTTTTACTAATTTTCTGGAGTTGTGAGTCATTGATTAGCCCCATACGCCATGCAATTTCCTCAGGACAACCTATTTTAAGTCCTTGCCTTTTTTCTATTGTTTTTATGTATTGACTTGCTTCTTGGAGTGATTCATAGGTCCCTGTATCTAACCAAGTCATACCCCTACTCATTATTTTCGCTCTTAAGCTGCCTTCTTTAAGGTAAAGATTGTTTATATCAGTTATTTCTAATTCTCCTCTTTTTGATGGTTTAATTTGTTTCGCTTTTTCTATAATATTTTTATCATAAAAATAAAGACCAGTTACAGCATATTTACTTCTGGCTTTTTGTGGCTTCTCTGTGATTTTAGTTACCTGATATTTTTTATTTAATTCAACAACACCATATCTTTCTGGGTCTTTTACAGGGTAAACAAAAATATCACTTCCTTCATTTGCTAATGCCGCTTGTTGTAATGATTTCGCTAATCCATCTCCATGAAATAAATTATCTCCTAATGCTAAAACAACAGAACAATTTTCTATAAATTCTTCTGCGATTAAAAATGCCTGACCAATACCTTCAGGTTTTGGTTGTATAGCATATTCAATATTAAGTCCTAATTCTTTGCCATCGCCTAATAATCTTTTAAAGGAATCATTATCTTCAGGGTTAGTTATTATTAAAATATCTTTTATTCCGGCTAGTATTAAAGTTGACAATGGATAATATATCATTGGTTTGTCATAAACTGGTAGAAGCTGTTTACTTACTACTGAAGTTATAGGATATAGTCTAGTCCCTTTACCTCCAGCTAATATTATTCCTTTTCTTCTTTTAAACATCAGGTTTTGTCAATTCAGATTAATCAATTAATTTATGTTATCTAAATATAAAAAATTTATAAATAGGAGATTAATTTCTTTTTAAAATTCTAGATTAAATCGAAGTTAATTTTCTCGCAGATTCAATTTTCATAATAATTTTTAAAAGTGAAATCAAATAAATTTATCTTTAAGAAAAGAATGAAAAATCAATTTAAATTTGACTTTTATTTTTTGAAGTTATTGGATATGAAATCATCTATTGTCATCTTTACTCCATCATTAAATTTTATCTTTGGACTCCAACCTAAACTAGACAATCCTGAGGTGTCTAAAAGCTTACGAGGTGTTCCATCAGGCTTTGTTTTATCCCAAATTATCCCTCCTTTGTAATCTATAGTATCTGAAATAGTTTCAGCAAGATCTTTAATTGAAATATCCTTTCCAGTCCCAACATTTAAATGATAAAGTTTATTCCCTTTCGAATCCTTTGGAGCCCTAGAAGAGTCTGGATCCCAATTCTCTAAACAAAATATAATTGCATCTGCTAAATCATCAACATGCATAAATTCTCTCAAAGGAGATCCACTGCCCCAGCATGTTACTTTATCGAGGCTTTCTTCTTTTGCAAGACAAAACTTTTGTATCAAAGCAGCCATTACATGACTATTTTTAGCATGATAATTATCATTTGGTCCAAAAAGATTTGTAGGTAAAAGAGAGATGGCGTCAAATCCATATTGAACTCTAAGAGATTCACATAACTTGATCCCTGCTATTTTTGCAATAGCATAACTTAAATTTGTATTTTCTAAATTTCCTGAAAGAAGATATTCTTCTTTTATAGGTTGCGGTGTTATACGAGGATAGATACAACTACTTCCTAGAAATAATAATCTTTTAGTTCCACTTCTCCATGCAGACTCAATAATATTTGTTTGAATTTTTAAATTTTCTAAAATAAAATTGGCGGGTTGCTGAGAGTTAGCAAGAATCCCTCCAACTTTAGCTGCTGCAATGATTACTATACTAGGTTTATTTCTTTCGAACCAATCCATTACTTTTTCATGATTTAATAAGTCCAGCTGACTCCTATTTGGAGTAAGTACAAAGTTTTCAAACCTTTTTGAATTTGCATTTATTTTCATTAATTTTCTACAGACAGAACTTCCAACCATTCCTGTCGCGCCTGCCACAAAAATTTTTTCTTCATTCAATTTAAGAATCATATTTAAATTTGTGATTTAGGATCGAATGATTCTTTCGAAATTGTTTCATCAAATACTGTATTTTCTAGGATAGAGTCTTTAAGAGCGATTTCCTTATCATTCCTTATCATTTCTTCGATTAGTTTTTCAAAAGAAATTTCAGGAGTCCACCCTAATTTTTTTCTTGCTTTAGAAGAATCACCAATTAATTGATCAACTTCTGTGGGTCTAAAATATCTTGGGTCAATCCTTATAACAATTTCATTAGTGTCAGATCGCCTCCCAATTTCTTTAATACCTTCTCCCTCCCATATAATAGCTGGCTTGTCTGGAGCCTTTTTCCAGCCAAGTTTTGAAGCGCTTATTTCTAAGAAATCCCTAACGGAATAGCATTCTCCTGTCGCAATAACAAAATCCTCTGGCTTATCTTGTTGAAGCATTAGCCACTGCATCTTCACGAAATCTCTTGCATGACCCCAATCTCTTTTGGCATCTAAGTTTCCAAGGTAAATACATTTTTCCAAGCCTAAAGAAATTCTGGTAAGACCCCGAGTTATTTTTCTAGTAACAAAAGTTTCTCCTCTTTTAGGACTCTCATGATTAAATAAGATTCCATTACAAGCAAAAATTCCATATGCCTCTCTATAGTTAACAACTATCCAATATGCATAAAGTTTGGCCACTCCGTAGGGACTTCTAGGGTAAAAGGGAGTTTTTTCTGTTTGAGGTATTTCTTGTATTTTTCCATAAAGTTCACTAGTACTTGCTTGATATAACTTTGTTTTTTTTTCTAATTTTAGAATTCTTATCGCTTCAAGAATTCTTAGTGTTCCCAAAGCATCACAATTAGCAGTATATTCTGGTGTTTCGAAACTTATGCCAACATGACTCTGTGCACCAAGATTATAAATTTCGTCAGGTTGAACTTGTTGAATGATCCTTATTAGATTTGTACTGTCAGTTAAATCTCCATAATGAAGAATAAATTTACCGTCACTTTCATGAGGATCCTGATATAAATGATCAATTCTTTCAGTATTGAAACTACTTGATCTTCTTTTGATTCCATGAACTTCATAACCTTTCTCAAGTAAAAATTCTGCTAAATAACTACCATCCTGCCCTGTAATTCCTGTTATGATTGCTTTTTTATAACCATTTCTCATTTAATCTTAAAAATGTATTTAATTTATAACTCCAATTATAATTTATTATTTTGGAGTAAGATTATCTAGGAAATATATGTATAAATGAATAGAGGAAATAATAATATTTTAATAACTGGTGCCGCTGGTTTTATAGGAGCAGCATTAGTAAAGAAATTGCTCAAAAATGGTGAAAATGTTTATGGTATTGATAATATAAATTCTTATTATTCTCCTGAATTAAAAGAAAAAAGACTCGAAAATATAAAACAAACTTTGTCTAATTATTCATGTGGAAAATGGAGTTTTAAAAAGATTTCTTTGGAAGATAATGTCAGCATTGATAGAGTCTTTTCTGGCTTCCGTCCAAATATTGTCATAAATTTAGCAGCTCAAGCAGGAGTAAGATATTCATTAGAAAATCCTAAATCATATATATCAAGTAATATAGTAGGCTTTTTTAATATTATCGAGGCTTGCAGAAAATATGAAATAGATAATTTTATTTATGCATCAAGTAGCTCCGTTTACGGATCAAATAATAAAATTCCATTTAAAGAAAATCAATCGGTTTCTCAGCCTCTAAATTTATATGCTGCCTCGAAACAATCTAATGAATTGATGGCGCATTCTTATAGTAATCTTTATGGCTTAGCAACTACAGGGCTAAGGTTTTTTACCGTTTACGGGCCTTGGGGAAGGCCTGATATGGCTCCGATGCTTTTTACTAAATCTATAATATCTCGTCAACCAATTCAAGTATTTAATTTTGGCAAAATGAGAAGAGATTTTACTTTTATAGATGATATTGTGGAGGCTGTTTTTAGATGCTGTTATAAGCCTGTAGGAGCTAATAATAATTGTGAATTGCAAAATATAGAAGTGAAAAAAACTATTACACCTCACAGGATATTTAATGTAGGCAATTCAGAACCTATTGAGATTATAAAATTCATAAATATTCTTGAAGATATCATTGGCTTACGAGCAGAAATGAAATTTGTGGAAATGCAACCAGGTGAAGCAAAAGAGACTTTCTCCGATAATACTGATTTATATAATTGGATAGGATTTAAACCAAAAATTTCGATTTCAAAAGGATTATCTACTTTCGTTGAGTGGTATCTGGATTACTTCAACATTAATATATGAAAACGATTCTTGTTACTGGCGGAACTGGTTTTATTGGATCTCACACTAACATTACTTTGTTAGAGAATGGTTACTATGTAATCGTAATTGATTCAAATATAAATAGCTCCAAAAAATCTATTAAAAGAGTTTCTCAAATTACTAAAAAAAAAACCAAGAAATACTTTTTAGGAAGGGTGATATTAGAAGTGAAAAATTTTTAAATAAAGTTTTTTTAGATGCAAAATTGTCAGGAAGACCAATAACTGCTGTCATTCATTTTGCAGGATTAAAATCAATTGAAGATTCTATTAAATATCCCTTGCTTTATTGGGATGTAAATATAAAAGGATCTATAAATCTTCTTAAAGTAATGGCCAAATTCAATTGTAATACAATTGTTTTTAGCAGTAGTGCATCAATTTATGGTGTTAATAATGGGGAAAAACTTTTAGAATCCTCGGCGATTAATCCTCAAAATCCTTATGCATACTCAAAAGCTTCAATAGAGTATATTCTTGATGAAATTTATAAAAGTTCTGGCAAAGAATGGAGGATAGCTAAATTAAGATACTTCAACCCAATTGGAGCTCACCCTTCAGGGTTGATTGGAGAAGAACCATTGCAAAAAGTTAATAATTTGTTTCCTTATTTATGTGGAGTTGCAAGCGGAAAATATAAAGAATTAAAAATCTTTGGAAATGATTGGCCTACTAATGATGGTACGTGTGTAAGAGATTATATACATGTAATGGATTTAGCTGAATCACATCTTTGTGCCCTTGAATTTTTGTTAAAGAAGAAAACTCAAAATGTGAACATTAATATTGGAACTGGGAAGGGGACAAGTGTTTTAGGACTTTTAGAAGCATTTAATAAAATTAATAATTTTAATTTGCCTTATAAATTTGTTACTCGTCGTTTTGGTGATGTTCCCGTTCTTGTGGCTGATAACAAGTTAGCAATTTCAATCTTAAATTGGATGCCAAAAAGGACACTAGAAGATATGTGCAAGGATGGTTGGAATTGGCAAAATTCAAATCCAGGAGGTTATTTATAATTGAATTTGAAATTTATGAACCATCTCCAATTCTCCATAAATTTAAATTAGCCGCAATAACTTCTTTTGAAATAAGAATTGATCTTGAATCAAAAACCCATGCTGGTGATATCATTTTCTTAGCAATTGATTTCCATTGAATTTTAGAATATTCCTCCCATTCCGTAAGTACTAAGATTGCATGAACTCCACTGGCCGCCTCTTCAATTGAATTAAAAAATTTCCATTTGCCATTGTTATTAATTTGATCAGTATTATTATTTATTTGATTTAAACCAAGGTCTTTAGCAATTTGATTAGGACATACTTTTGGGTCATGGATATTGAGAATAGCCCCTTCATCCAACAAATCCTTGCAGATATTAATAGCTGACGATTCACGAGTATCATTTGTATTAGCTTTGAAAGAAAATCCCAAGATACATATTTTCTTTTCTGATAAAGTTCCAAAAAGTTTTTTAACAATTAATTTTGAAATTCTATGTTGGTGCCAATCATTTAACTTGACAACGCTTTCCCAAAAGTTTGCCACTTCAGGCAAACCAAAGTGTTTAGATAGGTAAACTAGATTTAAAATATCCTTTTTAAAGCAACTTCCTCCGAACCCTGGACCGGCATCTAGAAATTTAGATCCAATTCTATGATCTGATCCAATAGCTCTTGCAACTTCCCTAACATCGGCACCAGTGGACTCACATAAAGCTCCAATTGAATTTATTGAACTTATTCTTTGTGCTAAAAAAGCGTTTGCAGTTAGCTTTGCTAATTCACTACTCCAAATGTTTG
>MDTE01185521.1_pt1 | contig 12193 bp, 11 predicted proteins | sample 811231 | NCBI WGS metagenome assembly MDTE01 (sample SAMN05326651, study PRJNA326480) | marine metagenome | isolation source: seawater | place: Indian Ocean: Red Sea | collected 2010
TATCGCTATACATCGTGGTAGCGGGGGCAGGATTTGAACCTACGACCTACGGGTTATGAGCCCGTCGAGCTACCAGACTGCTCCACCCCGCAACAACAAGGGCCAGAATTATAGGTTCGCAACGTTTAAGGGTCAACCAAATTAAGTATGCTGACATTAGTGAAAAACCGCAGAAATCCGACCTCGAAGCAGGTTTCCCAATAAAAAGATTAACGAGGTGTTGGTGCCGAAGAGAGGACTTGAACCTCCACGGGGTTTCCCCCACTACCCCCTCAAGGTAGCGTGTCTACCAATTTCACCACTTCGGCAAAACTACAACTCAGGAATCTCTGACTCTGCCTCTTCGATGGCGGGTACTTCCGAAGGATCGTTAGAGGCCTCCTGAGTCTGTATAACCTTCGGAATGCCTAAATCACGACTTTCAGCAGACTTTTGTTTTGCGAAATACGCCAAAGCAAAGCTAGTCAGAAAAAAACCTATTGCTATCCAAGTCGTTGCTTTAGTTAAAAAATTACCCGCACCTGAGCTGCCGAATACCGTGGAAGATGCGCCCGCACCAAACCCAGCGCCCATATCTGCCCCCTTCCCCTGCTGAATCAATATCAGTCCAATAATAGCCAACGCAGCCAATACATGGCCTACCAATACGAGAGTTTCTACTATATCCAAATCCATCAATTAGCCTCTGTCGCCTTACAAATAGCAACAAAATCAGTACCTATCAGAGATGCACCACCCACCAGCGCACCATCTATATCTATCTCCGCCATCAATCCAGCCGCATTTGCAGGATTAACACTACCACCGTACAAAACGCGCATTTGTATAGCTAAATCCTCATCTTTCTCGCCAAGAATTGCTCGAATGTTTCCGTGGATTCCTCCCGCTAGTTCCGGAGTGGCCGTCTCACCTGTACCAATTGCCCATACCGGCTCGTATGCGATTATCCCTGCAGAAAACTCCTGCGGCGAAAACTCCTGCATTACTGCGTCCAATTGGCCTGATACTACCTCTCGGGTTTTCCCTGCGTTACGCTGATCCAGAGTCTCACCTACACACAGGATCGGTATCAACCCAGCATCGAGCACCGCACCATACTTAGCTACAACGTCCTTGTCAGTCTCACCGAACAGAGTTCTACGTTCGGAATGACCCACCAACACATACTGGCAACCAAATTCTTTGACCATCAATGCAGACACTTCGCCTGTGTAGGCTCCGCTTCGATGAAAATCAATGTTCTGTGCGCCAAGCGCTATTGAATTACCTTCGAGCAGCCCCGACACCTGCGGCAAGAAAATCGTCGGCGGGCATATCAGAGTCTCACACTCAAATGGTGCACTCTCAGTGACCGTTGTAACCAATTCCGCCACGCTCTCGCGAGTACCGTTCATTTTCCAATTGCCAGCAACGAATGCTTTTCTCACTGTTCTAGACCCGTACCGCTCAGCAAAAGGCGAGAAATAGTACCGGCTTTATTTTGAACATGCAAACCACATTAGTACCCGCTATCCCACTGATTCTTCTACAACTTCTGCCAACTGATTGCTAAGTTTCTCAACCTGGGTAACATCTTCACCTTCCACCATCACTCTCACAACAGGTTCAGTACCTGACGGGCGCAACAGCACCCTACCTTTGCCTTTAAGTTCAATCTCCACTGCCTTAACAGCGTTACGAATCTGCGGGATCTCATCCAGCACCACACGCGCCAGACACCTCACATTTATGATATGCTGTGGATACTTAATCATAAGCTGCTTAAGTTCGTTTAAAGACTTATTCTCTTGGAGCATCCCGCCAAGTACCTGGAGTGCCGAAACAATGCCGTCTCCCGTAGAAGTCAGGTCAAGGCATATTAAGTGGCCTGATGATTCTCCTCCTAACTCCCAACGATTTCGCAAAAGTTCCGAGAGCACATAACGATCGCCGACTGGCACTCTCTTAAACGGTATCGCTTCCCTCTCAAGCGCTTTCTCTAATCCAAGGTTACTCATCAGCGTACCAACAACACCTCCGACTAAACGACCAGCTGAACTCCTGGCCTGCGCAATAATAAGGAGCAGTTCGTCTCCATCTACTATCACGCCCTGATCATCAACCATAATAACTCGATCACCGTCCCCATCTAGCGCAATTCCCAAATCTGCATTATTAGCAATGACTACCTGCGCCAATTTTTCAGGAGAAGTAGAACCAACCTGGTCATTAATGTTGAAGCCGTCCGGCGCTGTTCCAATCTCTATTACTTCCGCACCTAGCTCCTTAAGCACATTGGGTGCAATGTGATACGTCGCACCATGAGCACAATCAACGACAATTTTGAATCCAGCCAGATTTAAGGAAGTGGGAAAGCAGCTCTTACAAAACTCAATATATCGACCTGCGGCATCATTAATGCGGGAAACTTTTCCAATCTGATCTGACTCAACAATCAGCATGGTTTTATCTAACTCGCTCTCGATTGCTAGCTCTACTGTGTCATCAAGTTTTTCGCCATTGCCAGAAAAAAACTTAATGCCATTGTCATAAAATGGGTTATGGGAAGCACTGATAACAATGCCCGCCTGTGCCTTGAATGTTCGCGTGAGATAGGCGATTGCAGGCGTTGGCATTGGGCCGAGAAGAGACACATCGGCGCCCGCCGCTGCCAAACCAGCTTCTAGTGAAGACTCGAACATGTAACCGGAGACTCTTGTATCCTTACCGATAAGAATGTGTGCCCGACCAGTTCTTGAAAAAACTCGTCCCACTGCCCATCCCAACTTAAGCATAAACTCAGGGGTAATCGGTGGCTCACCTACGTGCCCACGTATTCCATCGGTCCCAAAATAACGCTTATCCTCTTCGCTCCCGATCATATTAGCCCCTCTCTCTGTATTGAGATCGCAATCTTCAAAGCAGCAACCATTTCTTTTACATCATGAACTCGCACGATTGCTGCGCCGTTTGCCACTGCAAGTAACGATCCCGCGATACTACCCACCATCAGTGAGTCGTTACTGCCGACAATTCTACCGATGGTGCTCTTCCTAGAAAGCCCCACTAGAATAGGCAATCGGAAATGGTCAAGCTGTTTCAGTCTATTGATCAACGTAAGATTGTGCTCTGATGTCTTACCAAATCCAAATCCCGGATCAAGAATCAATCTTTCCCTTGAGATTCCTGCGCGTTCACAAGCCGCAATACGCTCACTGAAGTATGTGCAGACCTCATCGATGAGGTTCCCATAGGAAGGATTGTCCTGCATTGTCTTGGGATCTCCCTGCATGTGCATCAAACACACAGGCAACATAGTAGAGGCCGCGACCGACAAAGCGTCTCCCTGGGTCAAACTTCGAACATCGTTTATTAGATCACATCCAGCAGCCGCTGCCTGCTCGATAACCTCTGGTGTACTCGTATCTACAGAAATACACGCGTCAGTCAGACCTCTAAGACTATCGATAACGGGTATTACCCTTTCTAATTCAGTCTCTTTGGAAACCGGATCAGATCCAGGACGCGTAGACTCACCGCCAATGTCCACAATGTCCGCACCCTGCTCCAACATAACCAACGCATGATCTATTGCCGCCTGATAATCGTAATAGCAACCGCCATCAGAAAATGAGTCCGGAGTGACATTAAGAATTCCCATGACAAGCGGCCGTCGCTGGTCAAGGAGTGCCTCGAGTTTCGAATTCATCAAACAGCGTTAGTGATCTGCTGCAGGATCCCCAACGGGTCCAGATGGGCGCGGTCTGGGTTCCTCGGAAGTGGGCGAGGCGGTTCCCTTATCATCCCAATCTTCAGGAGGTCGAGGTTTTCTTCCGTTCATAATGTCATCGATCTGATCGCGATCAATAGTTTCATACTCGAGCAGGGTCTCAGCCATTATATCCAGCTTATCCCGATTCTCCTCCAGCAATCTTTTCGCGGTCACATACGCCTCATCGATGATTGACCTGACTTCCGTATCAATTTTGCTTGCGGTATCTACCGAAACAGTTGATCTCGTTGCCCCTGCCGATTTACCCAGAAAGACCTCTTCATCTTCTTCGTCGTACATAAGCGGACCAAGCTCTTCCGATAAACCCCACTTGGTCACCATTGCACGTGCCATTTTGGTTGCACGCTCAATGTCATTGGCGGCACCTGTTGTAATACCATCGGGACCAAGCGTAAGTTCTTCTGCGATTCTCCCGCCAAACAGAGAACAGATCTGACTAATTATTGATCGCTTACTTAACGAATAGCGATCTTCTTCAGGTAAAAACATCGTCACACCAAGTGCTCGGCCTCTCGGAATAATCGTAACCTTGTAGCTGGGATCATGCTCAGGAACGAGATACCCCACAATACAGTGCCCAGCCTCGTGGTATGCCGTATTCCGCTTTTCTTTCTCAGACATGACCATGCTCTTGCGTTCTGCACCCATCATGATCTTGTCTTTAGCCTGATCAAATTCAGCCATATCCACCGTTCTTTTGTCTTTTCGGGCGGCAAATAATGCGGCTTCATTAACTACGTTCGCTAAATCAGCTCCAGAAAAACCTGGAGTTCCACGAGCAATAACGGCAGGGTCCACGTCGCCAGCCAGCGGCACTTTGCGCATATGAACTTTCAGAATCTGCTCCCGCCCACGTATATCAGGCAATGACACAACAACCTGTCGATCAAACCTGCCAGGTCTCAAGAGCGCAGGGTCAAGTACATCAGGCCTATTCGTAGATGCAATAACAATGATGCCTTCATTGCCATCAAACCCGTCCATTTCCACCAGTAACTGGTTAAGGGTCTGTTCTCGCTCGTCATGACCACCACCTAGGCCAGCTCCTCTGTGTCGTCCAACCGCGTCAATTTCGTCGATGAATATGATGCAAGGTGTTTGCTTTTTCGCCTGATCAAACATGTCTCTTACGCGAGACGCGCCAACACCAACAAACATTTCAACAAAATCAGATCCTGAGATGGAGAAAAACGGCACTCTCGCTTCTCCCGCAATCGCTCTGGCAAGTAAGGTTTTACCCGTGCCAGGCTGGCCTACCATAAGTATTCCTCTGGGGATTCTTCCACCGAGCCTTTGGAACTTCGAGGGATCTTGAAGAAACTCTACAAGTTCCTGAACGTCTTCTTTCGCCTCATCAACACCTGCGACATCCGCGAACGTCGTTTTAATCTGATCCTCGCCAAGTAGTTTCGCCTTGCTCTTACCAAAAGTTAGTGGACCCCCGCGACCACCTGAACCACCCTGCATTTGCCGCATAAAAAACATGAACACAGCGATAATAACCAATATAGGGAAGCTGGCTACGAGTAACTGTGTCCAAATGCTCTGCTGTTCAGGCTTGTTACCTTTAAAAGTTACATTGTGATCCAGCAGATCGCTAATTAACGCGTTGTCGGAAATCTGCGGCTGAATGGTTTGAAAAGTTTGTCCATCATAACGGCTACCACTAATGGTCTGGCCTTCAACCTCAACTTCTCTAATCTGGCTCTTATTCACTAGTTCAAGAAAAGTTGAGTAGTCAATTTCCTCCGGACCACCCTTGACCTGAAAGTTCTGGAATACTGTCAACAGCACCGCCGCAATAATCAACCACAGCAGCAAATTCTTACCCATATCATTCAATTCCAGTTCCTCAAGATGATAGCCAATACATGCATTCTATACTTCATCAATTTTTCTGCCATGTCACCCCCCAATATGTCGAGCACGGAATCTACAAATAGCCGCGACGTTAAGTCCTGTAGCCCCTGCCAAGCAGATATATCTCCCTAGAGCGACTTCGTGATGCATCTGGCTTAAAGTTATTAACTCGCTGAAAAGACTCCCGAAATGAATAACGAATTTCAACAATACCTGAGCCTTCAAAGCCTTTAACCAAAAGCGAACCGCCAGCCGCCAAAATCCTAGTCGCAACATCGAGCGCCAATTCCACCAGGTAGATCGATCTAGGCTGATCAATATCCTTCATTCCACTTAAGTTGGGGGCCATATCTGAAATTACAAGGTCTACGCGCCGCCCATCAAGTAATTGGAGTAACTGTTGGAGGGTAGCGTGCTGAGTGAAATCCCCTTTTATGAACTCAACACCGTCAAGTGGATCCATATCCAACCGGTCTAGAGCTATAACTCTACCAGTCTGACCAACCAGATCTTGCGCGACCTGTGAGAAACCACCCGGAGCAGCACCAAGATCAACGACAGTTTGTCCAGCATGCAACAAATCAAACCTCTGCTGCACCTGGATCAACTTATAGCTGGCACGCGAGCGAAATCCACTATTTTTAGCGGACTGGACATAGGTATCTTTTGCATGTCGACTTAGCCAGCGCTTGCTAGAGTCTGTTTTCCTCGCCATGTAATCCACTCTGTTAGAAATCCAACGGACACTGTAGAATCCATACTTTGCTCAGACACCTCGATCCAGATGTTAACCTCAAAAGAAAAAAAGCGCTTTCGGGCGATTGGCCATACACTAAATCCTGTCGTTACTATTGCCGGAAACGGTTTTAGCGACGGTGTTAAAGCCGAGATTGAACGTGCATTAGAGGATCACGAGCTAATTAAATTGAAAATTATCGCTGATAATCGCGAAGAAAAACGTTCAATTATCAAACTAGTCAGCGAGACGCATGGCGCGGAGGCGATACAAACCATTGGCGGCGTAACACTAATCTATCGATCAGCAAAAAAACCCGACCCTACTCTCTCCAATATCCTCCGGAGTAACATATTCTGATAAGTCAGATGTGCTCAATTGAGTATATCTCCAGCTCTAGATCTCCATTGGGTGACTTAACCACTGCTACATCGCCAATTTCCTTCCCAACCAGAGCTCTCGCAAAAGGTGAATATACCGACAACTTATTCAACTTTAGATCCGCTTCATCATCGCCGACAATATGATACGTGGATTCCTTTTCATCCTCCAAGTTAAAAACTGTCACAGTCACACCAAAGATAACACGACCGCTGAAAGGGATATCCCGAATATTGATCACCTGGGCGGCTGACAGCTTATTTTCGATCTCAAGAATCCGACCTTCTATAAAGCCTTGTTCCTCTTTCGCATACTGGAATTCAGCATTTTCACGCAAATCACCCTGCTCTCTAGCTTCTGCTATAGCCTGAATTATCCTTGGCCGCTCAACCGACTTTAGCCTAACTAACTCTTCGCGCAGAGCTTCCGCTCCATCAGCAGTCATTGGAATTTTGTCCATGTTCTATCTCTAAGCTAACACTGGATACAAGTGTCGAATGGAATTAGTTAATTGTCCAGCTTTCAAGACATCTGCAGGTGCAGGTCCTGTAACCGATGAACCGAAATATCAGTGCCATGCCGCACTGCCGCTACACTCGCTCTCCCCCCCGCCATCGTCGTGGTATAGCACACCTTCTGCTGTAAGGCCGTACGACGGATCGTGAATGAATCTGCGGTAGCCTGCTTTCCCTCAGTGGTATTAACGATGAAATCTATCTGCTGGTTTTTCAGCATATCAACCACGTGCGGGCGTCCCTCCATCACTTTATTGACAACCTCAACCTCCATGCCGGCTTCAGCAATGACCTCAGCGCTCCCTCGTGTCGCCACTATAGAAAATCCAAGATCATGGAGATCCCACGCAAGCGCTGGTAACTGTTCCTTATCTGCATCACGGACACTAAGGAACACCCGGCCCTTTTCTGGTATAGCTTCCCCTGCCGCTGCCTGAGCCTTAGAATATGCTTCGCCAAACGTATGTCCGATTCCCATTACCTCACCAGTCGACTTCATCTCTGGCCCCAAAATCGGATCAACTCCCGGAAAACGCCCAAATGGGAACACCGCTTCTTTGACGTTGAAGAATTCAGGAACGATTTCCTCAGTGAAGCCCTGGTCAGCAAGACTAGTACCAGCCATGCACCTTGCCGCGATCTTAGCCAGAGATATACCAATACACTTAGACACGAATGGTACTGTTCGTGAAGCGCGAGGATTAACCTCAAGTACAAACACATCAGCATTTTGAACCGCGAGCTGCACATTCATCAGCCCGACGACACCAAGTTCCAGCGCCATAGTCTTCACCTGCTGACGCATTGCTTGCAGCTGATTCTCTGGAAGGCTGTATGGCGGCAAGGAGCACGCGGAGTCCCCTGAGTGCACCCCAGCCTGCTCTATGTGTTCCATGATCGAACCGATTACAACCTGTTCACCATCGCTAACCGCATCAATATCTACCTCAATGGCCTGATCAAGGAAACGGTCCAATAGCACCGGAGACTCGTCGGAAACCTGCACTGCTTCGCGCATGTAGGTCATGAGCTCAGCGTCATCATAGACAATCTCCATAGCTCTACCCCCGAGAACATAGGATGGTCGCACTACTAGCGGATACCCAATTTCAGCGGCAGCTTCTATTCCCTGATCAGCCTGCTTCACTGTTTTATTGGGTGGTTGGCGTAAACCCAATCGATTGATCATAACTTGGAATCGTTCCCTGTCCTCGGCTCGATCAATCGCATCAGGAGAAGTTCCTATGATGGGTACGCCTGCTGCTTCCAATCCTTTGGCCAACTTAAGCGGCGTTTGCCCGCCAAATTGCACGATCACCCCCTTGGGCTTTTCCAGCTCGACAATGGCAAAAACATCTTCAAAGGTAAGTGGCTCAAAATACAAGCGATCTGAGGTATCGTAGTCCGTCGATACTGTCTCAGGATTGCAGTTCACCATAATAGTCTCATAGCCATCCTCACGCATCGCTAGGGCTGCATGGACACAACAGTAATCAAATTCAATACCTTGGCCAATACGATTAGGTCCACCGCCAAGAACAACAATTTTGTCTCGATTACTCGGGCGTGCCTCACACTCATCCTCATAGGTGGAATACATGTAAGCTGTCGTCGATTTGAATTCTGCCGCACAGGTATCCACCCTTCGGAAAACAGGCCGAACATCTAGCGCAAGCCTTCTCTCGCGTACGGCAGCTTCAGATACCTTAAGTACCGAGGCTAGTCTAGAATCAGAAAAACCAAGCTGTTTGAATCTGAACAGTTCGTCCCTAGAAATTGATAAAAGCTCCATCGTTTCTATACGTATTTCAACCTTGACGATATTTTCTATCTGAACAAGAAACCAAGGATCAATACCAGTCAATTCCTGAACCTGTTTAAGGTCAAATCCATCACGAAATGCGTCAGCCACATGTCGAAGTCTGTCGGCACTCGGTGTACGCAACTGCTTGCGCAATATCGCTTCCTCACTTCTTTCTGCCCCAACGGGCGTTAGCCCATCAATTCCCGTTTCCAGCCCTCTCAGTGCCTTTTGTAACGACTCCTGGAAGGTTCTTCCGATAGCCATTACCTCACCAACAGATTTCATCTGCGTTGTCAGAACATCTTCTGCCTGCGGAAATTTTTCGAAGGTAAAACGAGGAATTTTCGTAACAATGTAGTCAATCGACGGCTCAAATGACGCCGGCGTTACACCACCAGTGATCTCGTTTGAAAGCTCATCCAGAGTGTATCCAACGGCGAGCTTCGCCGCCACTTTCGCAATCGGGAACCCTGTTGCCTTCGAGGCGAGCGCAGAAGAACGAGACACTCGCGGATTCATCTCAATTATCACAAGTCGTCCCGTATCTGGGTCAACGGCAAACTGTACATTGGACCCGCCAGTCTCAACTCCAATCGCTCGCAATACTTCAACCGAAGCGTTACGCATGATCTGGTATTCTTTGTCTGTCAGGGTCTGTGCCGGTGCTATGGTTATGGAGTCCCCGGTATGAACTCCCATGGGATCAAGATTCTCGATGGAGCAAACGATGATGCAGTTGTCATTTTTGTCTCTGACAACCTCCATCTCGTATTCCTTCCAGCCAAGTAAAGACTCATCTATCAACAATTCAGTTGTCGGTGATAGATCGAGTCCACGAATACATATTTCTTCAAAATCTTCGTGATTGTAAGCAATGCCTCCACCTGTTCCCCCCATGGTAAAAGATGGTCGTATGACGCACGGGAACCCAAGCGACTTCTGCGCTTTCTTGGCATCCTCAAGTGAGTGTGCAATGGCACTGCGTGGCGTCTCAAGTCCGATGGACTTCATTACATCATCAAACAGTTGCCTATCTTCCGCCCTGTCGATCGCTTCCTTGGTCGCGCCAATTAGTTCTACACCAAACTCCTTAAGTACCCCCTCTCGAGCCAGATCTAGTGCACAATTAAGGGCCGTCTGACCACCCATGGTGGGCAGCAAAGCATCGGGCCTTTCTTTCTCGATGATGTTCGCCACATTTCGCCAAAAAACCGGTTCAATGTAGGTAGCATCCGCCATCGAAGGATCAGTCATAATCGTCGCCGGATTGGAATTTACCAGAACGACTCGGAAGCCTTCCTCACGCAACGCTTTACAGGCCTGAGCACCAGAATAGTCAAATTCACACGCCTGACCTATGACAATAGGCCCTGCGCCTATAATCAGAATGCTTTCAATGTCATCCCTTCTAGGCATATTCGCGTTCACCCATCAATTCAATAAAGTGGTCAAAAAGCGGTGCTGCGTCGTGCGGTCCTGGGCTCGCTTCAGGATGTCCCTGAAAACCGAACGCCAGCTTGTCTTTTAGTTCAATTCCCTGCAATGACTCATCGAATAAGGAGCGATGGGTCACTATCACACTTTCCGGGAGTTTGCTGTCATCTATACAAAATCCATGATTCTGACTGGTTATCAGGACAGTTCCATCGGTAAGATTTTTTACTGGGTGATTTGCACCATGATGTCCGTGGCCCATCTTCCGTGTGGTCATACCGGCCGCTAAACCAAGCAACTGAAGACCCAGACAGATACCGAAGACGGGAGTATCAGTTTCCAATATCTCCGCAATAGCAGCAATCGCATAGTCGCATGGATCAGGATCTCCCGGACCGTTAGACAGAAACACGCCATCTGGTTTACGCGCCAACACTTCCCTTGCAGAAGTTTGGGCAGGAACCACGGTGACTTCGCAACCACGATCGACCAGCATCCTTAGTATGTTCTTCTTGACACCAAAGTCGTAGGCGACCACCTGAAACCGCGGCTTTTCTATTTGGCGGTAGCCGGCGCCGAGCTGCCATGTTCCCTCTGACCAGGTATAGGTTTCCTGCACCGATACCTCTCGCGCCAGATCCATGCCTTTTAGCCCAGGGAAGGCCCTGGCCTTGGCGATAGCCTCTGCACGATGCTGCTCGTCAATTTCCGGCGCGGCGACAATGCATCCATTGAGGGAGCCCTGGTCTCGCAATACGCCCGTCAACTGCCTAGTATCAATCTCTGCAATCCCGACAACGTTCTTGTCCTTGAGGTACTCAAATAGCGAATTTTGTTGTCGCCAGTTGCTTACCTGGAGCGGCAGATCCCGAATCACCAGCCCCTGCGCCCAAATCCTCCCTGACTCTTCATCTTCTTCGTTGACGCCAGTGTTACCGATGTGGGGGTGTGTCAGCGTCACAATTTGACGAGCATAGGATGGGTCTGTGAGTATTTCCTGATACCCCGTCATAGCAGTGTTGAATACTACTTCGCCAACTGCTTCTCCCTCGGCCCCAATTGCCACTCCTTCGAAAACCATTTCGTTCTCGAGTGCGAGTATAGCTCTACTGGTCAAGTATCAGCCTCCAGGTAATAGGTGTAGGGATCGAAAAAAAGCGAGACTGGAATCTCTTCCGTCTCGCTTTCAAATCTCAATACCCATGGGTGTCATACTGGCGCAACATTTTAAAAGAAGCACCGCGCGGTTTCCACAAAATGTTATAAGTCGATCGATTTCAATCCCAATACATCCTGCATATCGAACAACCCCGACTCCTCAGCTAACAGAAATTCGGCTGCTCGTAAGGCACCCATCGCAAAATTCGTGCGACTTTGGGCACGATGGGTCAATTCAATACGTTCACCTTCGCTAGCAAATGTCACTGTATGATCACCAACAATATCGCCGGCCCTCAGCGAATGAAAAGCTATTGTCTTACGATCCCGCTCCCCGGTAGCGCCTTCTCGCCCATAAACAGCGACATCAGCAAGTTTTCTATCCAGCTGGGCAGCAACCAATTCACCCAGCGTTACCGCGGTTCCAGACGGGGCATCCACTTTATGACGATGATGTGCTTCAGTAATCTCTATATCCACGTCGTTACCCAGGATCGATGCAGCAATTTCCGCCAGCTTGAATGTGACGTTAA
>MDTE01079192.1_pt1 | contig 12192 bp, 9 predicted proteins | sample 811231 | NCBI WGS metagenome assembly MDTE01 (sample SAMN05326651, study PRJNA326480) | marine metagenome | isolation source: seawater | place: Indian Ocean: Red Sea | collected 2010
ACATACGCACTTTGACCATATACAATATTTAGAAGACTTTATATTTAAATTTCCAAATATTGAAATATGTTGTCATGAAAAATCAATTAATTTATTTAAAAAACATAATATTAGAGGATTAATTAATAATGAAACTGTTTTTTTAGGTGAACTGTTATTAATTGCCATGCATACACCTGGGCACTATCATGATAGTATATGCTACTGGTTAAAAGATCAAAATATCCTTTTTACTGGAGATACGATGTTTGTAGGGAGGCCTGGTAGAGTAAAAAGCAAAACAAGTAATATTAAAGATCTATATCATAGTATATACAACGAAATTTTTTCATTACCAGAAAAAACGATTATTTATTCTGGCCATAACTATGGTTATTCGCCTACTATAACAATCAAAAAAAATAGAGAAATTTCTAATTTTTTTAGCTGTATTTCTATCGAAGAGTTTATAAAAGAAATGGAAAAATTTGAATCAAATTATAAATAAAATAAAAAAAATTATTATTTTCCTCAAAAAACACTTGGTTTTTAGAAGAGAAATTGTTAGAATTGCGTACTATTATTTATATAGAAATAAAATTTAATTAAAGAAGGAGTGTTAATTATGGCAGAAAAAGTAGCTAGATGTGGTGTTCAAAAAGAAAAAGGACATCTATATTATTTAGGAAAAGATGGTAATGTTTGGGCGTCTAGAATGGCGAGAGGAAGCGACAAAGGTGGAAACGCTAAAAAAGTTGCTGATACAAATGTTACTAGAGAATCTGGGTGGTTATATTTTATTGATAAAGATGGTGATGTTTCTAAAGCGCCAATGGCAAGAGGCAGAAAATAAAATAAATCTACTTTGAAAAATAAAAAAGCCTTCTAATTATAGAAGGCTTTTTTGTATTATGAAAACAATCATCCTCTTTTTATTATTTATTCTAGTTAACAATATATTTGGCAGCTATGTTAAAAAAATAATTATTGAAGGCAACGATAAAACACAAACCTCTATTATATTAGATAATATTTCTCACTCAATAAATTCTTCATTTGACCTATATATAGCTAAAAAAGATAAAGAACAGCTTTATGCACTTGAGTGTTTTGATGATGTATCAATCGAATATGTTGATTCTACATATTATGTATCTTTAACAGAGATGGCTCTTGTTACATGGCAACCCCGTTTTAAAGATACTGATGGAATTGGATGGTCAGGTGGCGTACAAGTTAATTTTAATAACATTAATGGTAAAACTAATAGAATGCATACTGAATTGATGCTTGGAGCTGTATCTAGGTATCACTTTGAATGGGTAGATCGTAAATTTGGAAAACTTAATAATCAACTTAAAATTAAATTTTACAATCAAAAAAATTCTGATGTTGAATCAACTTATAAAATATTAAATCAAACAGTAATCATTGATTTTTCATTTAAAAAAAATAATTTAAATTTTCTGTTAAAGGGTAAAAAAAACAACATCTCTGGAGATATTTCATATAATGATACATTTAAATACTTAATACCTTCAATTACATTTAATAAATATTTTATGTACAAAAATTTTAATCAGTTTTTTCAAATAATCTATGAATACAATCATTCTCTTAATAAAGAGCATGAACATTATGAAAAAATTGCATTTAACATAAATAATTTAATTCCCTTAATGAAAATTGATAGACCTCCATCATTGGAATTAAATTTTAAATGTAAGGGTTACTCAAAATCTACTTTGCCTATTTATGAATATAATTTCTTAGGTGGAGATAATTATGTAAGAGGATATGATGTTAATCCTATATCAAATGTTAAAAAATCTCATGATAAATTAAAATTTTATAATATAATTGTTTCTACAATACAATTAAATATACCTATAATATTTGAATCAAAAATTATGCATACCTTAAGAAAACAAAAGATGCTATATAATACAAATTTATTTATTTATTTAGATACAGGTTATGGAAATGATAACTACAAAAATTTTAACTTTTCAAATAAAATAACAGGCTTTGGTTTAGGGCTAAGCTATGATGCTTTTAATTTTGGTAGATCTAATATTGCAATAGGAATTAATGAATTTGGAGGAAGAAAAATCCATTTTTCAATTAATGACATTATTTTTTAAAAAGTTTTTTAAAGATCATAATCTTTCTAAATTGATTTTCTTCACCTTTAAACATTCTTTGTATATTGCTTCTATGAGTAAAAATAATAAGTAGTGACATTCCAATTGAAAAACAAAAATAATGTAATGAAACATTAAAAAAATATGCACAAATAGATAAAGTAATACCTGCAGCCATTGTAGATAAACCAACAAACCCTGTAAAGATTAGTATAATAATCCATACAATTATAGCATACAAAACACATTGAAAAGGGAATAGAACAGCAATAATTCCAATTAAAGTACCAGCCCCTTTACCACCTTTAAATTTATAATATATTGGGTAAATATGACCTAAAACTGCTGCAATAGCACAACCAATAATAATCAACTCATGATTTGTACTTATAGATAAATTCAATTGACTAATAAATAATACAGATATAACACCTTTAAGTATATCAATAAAAATAACGCCTAATGCAAAAGATGCTCCTACTGTTCTAAATGCATTAGTACCCCCGGCATTTCCGCTGCCCATAGTACGAATATCTATACCTCTAAGCTTTCCTAAAACTATACTTCCTGATATAGACCCTATAAAATAGCTTAATAATATATTAATGAATATTTGCATATATTTAATCTACTTCTTGCATACCAAAAGCCAGAGCCCCTGGACCAGCATGCGCTCCTAACGCTCCTCCTAATTCTACTATAAAATGTTTCTCTATATTATTATTAGCCGCAAGTATTGCATTTATTAAATCATTTCCTTTCTCTTTGCAATTAGCATGAGCAACCATAATATTATATTTTTTATTAACATCTAATTTTTTGTTTAAATATAAAGCAAATTTTTCTGCCATTTTTGCTCTCCCATATATAACTCCACGTGCAGTTAACTTTCCCTTTTTTGTTCCTATTACCGGTCTAAGTCTTAAAATATTTGCTATGGTTTTAATTTTTGATGGCACACGACCTCCTTTAACAATATAATACAAATCATCTACTACAAGGTAAACATCCGTTTTTTCTTTTTTATTATTGACCATTGATATTATTTGGCTATAAGATTTTCCATCCTCTTTTAATGCTACTGCATATATAGCTAATAAACCTAAACCTACTGATGCACTGTATGAATCTATTACTTCTATATTTCTAATGTTAATATTTTTTGAAGCATTTAGAGCAGATTGATATGTCCCGCTAACCTTTTGAGATAAATGAATAGAAATAATTGAATTATAATGTGAAGATATAAAGTTATAAGTCTTTTTAAAATCACCTGGAGTTGGTTGTGATGTTTTAGGATGGTTTGAATCATATGACATTTGTTTATAAAATTCAGCTGTAGTTTGCGTAACCTTATCAATATGTTGCTGTGGTCCAAAGCTATATCTAACTGGCACAACTTGTATATCATTTGCATACTCTTTGGGGATATCTGCCCCTGAATCTACTACAATAGCAATACCTTGAGCTCCAACATGGTGGATAGAATGTTCTTGTTTGGTCATATCATCAACTTTAGCATCTTTAACTTTACCATATAGATTACATATTTTAAATAATTTTCCAGGATCATTTGTATGAATATGCACCTTAACTCTATTGGTAGTTCCAGCAAAAACTATACTATCTCCTAGATTTCTAATTGTTTCTTTTAATTCTTGACGGTTAATATTATTCCCTTCAATTGCGCATTCTGTACAAAATTTATTTGTAATTGTGAAATCAATATCTTTTTTTAATGCATCAATTTTATCTTGATCATAAGAAATATTTAAATGTTTTGATTGTATTTGAAAACCTTTTTCTAAGGAATTCAATATACCTTGAATAATCAATACAAAGCCTAGTGCTCCAGCATCAACAACATTAGTTTTTTTAAGAATTTTTAAAATATTCTTTGTTCTTTGTAAAGATAGTTCAGCTTCTTTATAACATGAACTTAAAAATTGTTTGAAATTAAGGTTTTGATCTTTGGATAATTCTTTCGCCTTGCCTGCAACATCCCTCATTACAGTAATAATAGTACCTTCTTTTGGATTTAGCAATGACTGAATCGAACTCTCTGCTCCCTGATTAAGCGCATCTGCAAAATCTTTAATATAAATATTATTTTTCCCCACTGCAGATTTACGCATACCATGAAAAAATTGTGCTATAATAGTTCCTGAATTTCCTCTTGCTGACTCTAAAGCCTTATCTGCCATAAGATTAAAAACATATTCTGCATTTTCTGAAAGATCTTCAGAACATTCTTCTACAATGGGGAGCAATGTAAAACACATATTAGTACCTGTATCTCCATCAGGAACAGGGAAAACATTAATCTCATCTAATTTATCCTGGTAAGGAAGTAAATTATTGATTCCAGCTTCCATTGCTCTAAAAACATCATAACCATTTAAAAAACCTTCAGCTAAAATTCTTTTTTTTTGTTTTATATATTCTGTTTTTTCATGCATAATTATTATTTATTTATAAAGTTCTATCTTTTAAAGTACTAAATCTTTTGACTTAATTGTTTTAAAAATTTTAAGGTTTTTAATGCATCAAACCATTGATTAAAAAATAATTCAAATTGTTTTCTTGTTTTAGCTGTAGATTGAATGGTTACCCATATTTGTTTAAAATTATTGTTTAATAAAAATTTATTTAATTTATTATTGTTAAGCTTTAATATTCTTTTATGAATGATATTATATTCTTTCATTGAAAAATTTTTAATAATTGATAAAAATAATTTTAATGTTTCATAAGCATCATCACTATATATAATATTATTAAATTTGTCATGTTTTTTATATTCCTTCATCCTCGCACCAGTTCCTAGATAAACTCTCTGTTCACAACGTGAAGATGGATAAACAAGAATATCTTCTATGAAATGAATTGTAGTAAATTTAGCTAAAGCTTGCAGAAAATAAAAATCTTCAGTTGCTGATTTTTTAGGCATACCAGATACAGCAATATATGCATTTATCCTGCATACAATTGTAGATCCCATGCTTACATAGCTATACGGAGATGCTGCTTCATATAATTTAGCTGCCATTCTTTTTAATTCATTTTCATATATTCTAATCCCTCTTTCTATTTTTTTGTCTGTTGATTTTTGATGTATGAAATTTACTGTGCATGCTAATTTTTTTTTATCTTTAAAAAAACTGTTAACTGTGGATAAATATTGTTGATTTAAAATTGTGTCAGCATCGACACAACACAATAAACTTTCTTGTTTAGAATATTGTAATGCAAAATCCATCCCAACTTTTCTAGCATATCCTACTCCACTACTATTATGTGGAAAAGCATTTTTTGATGAATAATAATCTAAAATTGCATATTCAAATTTATAAGATTGTTTTACAATTAATTTGTGAGTTTTTTTATTATTGTTAACTATTGCAGCAGCAGCATTTTGACTATTATTAATAACAAAAATTGATAACGTGTTTTTTAAGAAATCTTTATCTTGATATTGGATACTATTTAAAGTATCTAATATATAATCATATTCATTATATATAGGTATTACAATAAAAAAATTATATTTTTTTTTATTAAATGAATATAAATGATGATTTAATTTGTTATAGATATGCTTTTTGTAATATTTAACATAAGTATTTTTATAATCCATTAAAATAATTTCTATAAAGTTCTAATGTTTTTGAAATATTATTATGTGATTGCCAATTAATTTTAATTTGACGTTTTTCCATTCTTCTAAAAAATGTCATTTGACGTTTTGAAAAACGATTAATTGCTATATTTAATTTATTTTTCATTTCTTCATAAGTAAGTTTTTTTTCTAAATATTGACCAATAAACTTATACTCTAAACCAAAATATTTAAGCCTTTCTAAACTCAGTCCATTATCTAGTAAACTTTCAACTTCTTCTATCATTCCTTCATTAAGCCTTTCTTCTAATCTAATTTTAATTTTTTTAAGAATAGTTTCTCTTTGAAGGTTTAACCCAATAATCAGCGTACTATCAAAAGCTGTTTTATCATTTTTTTTATTATTTGCATAAGAAGATTTGCAGACTTCAATTGTTCTTATAACCCTTCTTTTTGTAATATGAAAGTCAGCTTTATAGGCTGTTTTATCTAGATTAAATAACATTTCAATTAATTGTTTGAGGTCATATTTGTCTAACTTTTTTCTTAGCTTATAATCAGGAGATACACTTGGAATATTATAATTTAAAAGTACAGATTCAATATATAACCCTGTTCCTCCACACAAAACAGGATATTTCTTACTTTTAATAATCTTATTATATGCATTATTAAAATCTTCTTGAAACTGATACACGCTATAATTTTTATTTGGATTTATAATATCTATCAAATGATATGGTATTTTTTTACCTTCAACATTGTACTCACTTAAATCTTTACCAGTACCAATATCCATATTTTTATAAATTTGCCTAGAATCAGCAGATATTATTGCACCATTAATAGAATAAGCCAATTTAGTAGCTAATGAAGTTTTCCCTGTGGCCGTAGGCCCCAAAATCACAATTAGTTTGTTCATTAAAAAATATAAAGGGAGTTAATTAATTTGTTTGTTTGCATTTAAAATAGTTTGAATCAAATTAGCAGAATTTTCTAAATGTGCATTAGTATATTGATCAAAAGTATTATTCCCCATAACACTATAAATGTTTTTTAATGTTTCTGATAAAATATGACGAGATAATGCTATCGCATCATTTGGAAAACTAGACTTAGAATGTAATATGTTAGAAAGCATATTTATGTGTGTTTTTTGTAATTCTCTTTTAAAACTATTGATGTTTTCATTTAATGATAATTCAACCCAAATAGAATTATTGATAACTTGAAATAATTCTTGCATAGTAAATGGATTATTAACTGATGTTTTAATTTCATTGTCTTGTATCCTTGCTAATCTTCTCGGATGGAATAGTGAATATAAACTTCTACTATGTATATGCTTAACTACATTATGTATAGGGTAGTCAATTCTATCTAAATTCCATGCATAATCATGAAAATCCTCATGTCTTTCTGGTGCAAGCATATTTAGTAAATCAGGATCAAAATTAAAAACATCTTTCCCAAAAATATAGGTAGTTAAAAATTTTAATGCTTCACGTTGCTTTTCAGGGCTAACTATTTGAAAAGGTATTTGATCTCCAGGATCCCCAATATGATTCCTGTGAAAATATATTCCCCCAATAAATTTAGGGACTGAAATACCTGCATGGACATATTCTCCAATACCTTGAGAAAATACGCTTCTAATTTTTTGATACCTATTCCCATCCACTTTAAATTTAAAAATTAAGTTAGACCAAAGCTTATTAACTAAATCAAGCTGATTGACATAATAATTTATAGGATTATTGCTCAAATCCCATAAACTACAATGTGGATCAACTCCCCTTGATGACCTCCCAAATGTATCTTCATCTGTTCCATAGGTAAGCAATGGGTGATTTGATTTTGATGCAATATTTTCTAAAATTTCATCCTGACTATATATATTAGTTGGAGTATAGCCATATTCAATTGCCCAATCATCATATGGCCCAGGTTTAGTTTGGAAAATAGTATTCCCCCCGTCAAATAAATTAACTGGATGATAATCCATTACAGATCCACTAATCCCAAATTTATTAGTAAAATTTTTATCGCTCAATTGGTTAATTGAAAAAATTGAACTAGCCTTAAAATTATGCCTCAAACCCAAGGTATGCCCTACTTCATGCAATACAAGATCAACTAATCCATCATGAATATATTTTTTAAGTTCCCTTTTACTACCAGATAAATAGCCATTAGAAACTAAATGATGCCAACCTAATGACATTTTATTATGTAAAATACTTGCATATTTACATTCATGCCTAGAATCAATATCATCATTTTCCAACCATATATTAAGTAATTCTTCATTAGTTACTGGAACAACAAATTCATCAAACTCTCGAAAAAAACCACGCACAAAATCAGCGCTTATTCTGATATCTGCATCATATAATTCCCCTGTATATGGGTTTGCCCTGCTTGGTCCTACTGCATACCCCGACCCTGGTTGTATAATCCATCTGATAGTATTATACCTTGCATCTGCTGGATCCCATGTAGCATCTGAAGGCATTTGTTTTACTACCACTGCATTTTTAAATCCTATTTTTTCAAAAGCTAAATTCCATGCAAGCACTCCCTCTTTGATTGCATCTCTAAACTCTTCAGGAACTTTATTTTCTATCCAAAAAACTATTGGTTCTACAGGCTCTGACAAACCGCCATAACTTACTGCTTTCTCTAAGTTCCATTTATTGATATATCTAACATATTGTGTTTCTTGCATAGTATTAGAATAATCTTGATATATTGTCATAAAATATCCAACTCTATCATCTGCAGGTCTTGGGATAAAAGTGTTTACTGGAATTGCAGACAAACTTATGTGATATTTAATTTCCATGCTCCTTGAATTTGGCAATGTAATAGATCCTGTCCATTTATTACTTTTATAATGAATAGAGACTTCTATTTCAGAATTTTCTGAAAATGTATCAACGTCTATAAAATAACTGTTTTTCTTATCAAAAACATATCTACCTCCTCCATGTTGGGATACATAACCAATATCACGAATAAACATATCAGAAGCGTCAACTATAATTTCTCCTGTTTGAGGATGTGGCATAGATAAAACTTTTCCAGTTGCAATAATCGAATTAGAAAAATCATTATCAATAGCTTTAGATATTGCTTTGTTAATATCAGCCCTGAATAATACATTAATATGTATAAATTGAATAGTATTAGCTATACGTTTAAATTTAAATGGAAATTCCCCAAGCATCGATGAGCCATCATAAAAATATGCATCCCCAGATTGTCTAGTAATATTTGCAAGAAAAGTTGTTTCAAAATGTTTAGGATTTATAGATAGATAAACTTTATTGTTTGAAAGGTCTTGATAAAAATTAAATAACCCCTCCGTTTTATCTAACCCATCAACTACTTGCGAATATTCAGGTAAAGATTTATCAGTTTTAATTGATTTTTTTATTTCTTTTTTTGTAGATGTCGATTTCTTTTTTAAAAAATCAAAATCCATTTGCTCAAAAGGATCACTGAATGCAAAAGTTATAATCAAAAATAATAATATTTTTTTATTCATAGTATTAAATTAGTATTTTTACATTAAAGATTTACATTAATTATTTGATTTCTTTTTGGTCCAACTGAAATAATACTAATAGGCACATTGAGTTTTTGAGTTAAAAATTCAATATAAATTTTTGTTTCAGAAGGGAAATCATCGTATTGCTGAATATTTACTAATGATTTGTTCCATCCTTTAAATTCTTTAAAAATTGGTTTTACCTCAGTAAGATGATTTAAAACTTCAGATATATCAGTGATAGTTTGATTATTATATTCATAGTGAGTACAAACTTTAATTATATCAAAATCATCTAAAATATCTAACTTTGTTAAAGCTATATCTGTTAAACCATTAATTTGAGCACTATATTTTGCAGCAACCAAATCAAACCACCCGCAACGCCTTGCTCTACCTGTTGTAGCACCAAATTCTTTTCCCAAAGTTTGCAGTTTTTCCCCATCATTATCCAATAATTCAGTAGGGAATGGCCCCCCACCAACTCGTGTTACATATGCTTTATAAATACCAATAATTTGGTTCATCTTAGTTGCTGGCAAACCTAAGCCTGTACCTATACCAGCTGAAGAGCAATTTGAGGATGTGACAAATGGGTACGTCCCATGATCTATATCTAACAAAGTACCTTGTGCACCTTCAATTAACATATTATTATTTTGATCTACATTTTTAAAAATTATGGGGTGTGTATCTTTGATGAAAGTTTTAATTTTCTGACAGCTGGAATAAAAAACATCCAAATCTAATTGAAGACTATTTTTGTCTGCATCCGTAATTTGATTATTAGATAATGCTAATTTAATTCTATTTTCTACCTTTTCCTTTAATTGATTTACATTTAATAAGTCAATGATCCTGATACCTATCCTGTTATATTTATCTGCATAAGTTGGTCCAATTCCTTTGCATGTTGTACCTATAAAATTATTGGTTTTTATCTCATTATTTTTATCAATCATCTTATGAACAGGTGTAACAACATGTGCATAATAATCAATATAAATTCTATTTTCTATGTTAATATTATTATTTAATAATATGTTAACTTCTTCCATTATTCCTACAGGGTCAACTACCATCCCTTTTCCTAAGATACATATACATTTTGATCTTAAAATACCAGCAGGGATTTGATGTAACACAATTTTATTATTTTTATAATAAACAGTATGCCCAGCATTTGCTCCTCCTTGGTATCTTGCTACAATATTTACATTTTGACTTAACAAGTCAACAATTTTACCTTTACCTTCATCTCCCCATTGTGCACCTACAACCGATGAAATTGACATCTATTATTCCTCCTCTATATCATCTAAATGAAACTTTTCTTCAAATTTTAACATAATAGGTGTTGCCACAAACAACGAAGAATATGTGCCTGTAACAACTCCAATAATAAGCGCCATAGAAAATGGCTGCAATACTCTTCCACCCATTATAAATAAAACAAAAGCAACTAATAAAGTTGTTAAGGATGTAATAATTGTTCTGTTTAAAGTTGTATTTAGTGATTGATTAATAATTTTTTCCCTAACACTATCTGGATTAAGCTTTAAATTTTCTCTAATTCTATCATATATAACAATCGTATCATTTAATGAATATCCTACGATTGTTAATAATGCAGCAATAATTGATATACTTAGCTCATATTGCAAAAACAATAATATGCTAAAAGTGATTGCTAAATCATGCAAGAGAGCTATTATGCTTCCAACTGCATAATAACTATCAAATCTAATAGTAATATATAAGCCAATTAAAAGCATTGCAGACAACATAGCATTTCTTGCGCTTTGAGTTAATTCATCTCCAATTTTTGGGCCTATAGATTCAATGAGATTTATTGAGTAATTATTATTATATAGTTCATTAAATACATTATGTAAATCTTCTTCATTATCTAAAAATTTTAATGTTAACAATAAATGTTTTTCTTCGGAAATGGCAGATGAAGACTCCACGACTAAAACACTTTCATCTATATTGGTTTGTAATTTTTCCCTTAAACTGCCAATATTATAATTAGGGTCATAAACACTAACATCAACAGTTGTACCACCTGTAAAATCTATAGAGGTTTTTAATCCCAATGTAAAAAAACAAACAATACCGCAAATAATAAATATAGATGAAACTATAGCAGCAAATTTAGAATATTTAATAAAATTAAAATTGATATTTTGAGGTAGTAAATTCATTAAATACTTAATCTTTGTTTTTTATTTAAATAGAATAAGAAAATGCTTCTTGTTACAAAAATAGCAGTAAACATAGAACATATAATTCCTACACTTAATGTAGTTGCAAAACCTTTAATTGGCCCAGAACCTATAAAAGATAGAACAAATGCAGTTAATAAAGTGGTAATGTTTGCATCCAATATAGTTAAAAAGGCCTTATCATATGCTCTAATAAGTGAGCTCCTATGTGATCGCCCCACTGAGATTTCTTCCTTGATACGCTCAAAAATAATTACATTAGCATCTACTGTCATCCCAACTGTTAATAATAATCCTGCTATGCCTGGCAAAGTTAATACTGCATTCATCGTAATTAAAACTGCTAATACAATTATTAAATTCATTAATAATGCAACATTAGCAACTAACCCAGAACCTTTATAATACAATATCATAAATATAAATACTAAAATAATGCCAAAACTCATTGCATTTTTGCCTGATTCGATTGAGTCTTTACCTAAAGAAGGGCCAACAAAATTAGTCTGGACTGCTTTTATTGGCGCTGGAAGTTCCCCTGCCTTTAATACTGCTGCAATATCTTTAGCCTCTTCCATGCTTGCAAAACCACTTATTTGTGTGCTACCAGTAGATATTTTGTCTCTTATGAATGGAGCCATAAACATTTTATTATCAAGGACAATAGCA
>MDTE01001256.1_pt1 | contig 12190 bp, 16 predicted proteins | sample 811231 | NCBI WGS metagenome assembly MDTE01 (sample SAMN05326651, study PRJNA326480) | marine metagenome | isolation source: seawater | place: Indian Ocean: Red Sea | collected 2010
ATTTATTAAAAAATATGAGATTTAGTTTTCTGATATTATTTTATCTATCTAGTGCAATTGTCCTTATGATATCTCTTTTAGGACTGCCGTTTAATATTAAAAAATTTAGAATATTCGTAATCTTATTTACTAAAAACATGTTGATGGTTTTAAAAATTTTCAAAATAAAAATTAAAGTTATCAATCCTGAATATGCAAATCACAAAGGCTGCTTATTTGCTAGTAAACATCAATCTATGTTTGAAACTATCTACTATAACCATTTATTTTATAATCCTGCCTATATTCTCAAAAAGGAACTTTTATCCATACCTTTGTTTGGAACATACTTAAAAAAATTAGGGATGATAGCCATTGATCGTTCGCAGGGTATTAAAAGTCTTAGATATGTTAATGAAAAAACATCAAAATATGTTGGTAATAGGCCAGTAATTATATTCCCAGAGGGCACAAGAACAACTTATAGAGATCAACCTGATTTGAAACCAGGAATATATTCAATGTATAAATCTTTGAATAAGCCTGTTGTGCCAATAGCACTTAATTCTGGTCATTGCTGGCCAAAAAATAATAAAATTAATTCAGGGACTATCAAGATTGAGTTTAAAGAGCCAATACCTCCAGGTCTAAGTAAAAAAGAATTTTTAGAAAAACTAAAGACAGAGATAAATTCTCTTAATCATTAGGTATAAATTTACCAGCTTGACGTGCTTTTACTATTCGCTCCCTAACTTTTTTAGTCTTTTTCAATTTCTGTAAAAGCTTAATTGAGTGCTTACTGTCTAAGTTCTTTGAGAAAATCTGTAATTCTTTTATAAATTTATTAGTTAACTTTTGAATTTCTTTATTATTTGATAAAAAAATATCTCTCCACATTTCTGGGTCACTTCCTGCTACTCTAGTAAAATCTCTGAAACCTCCTGCAGAAAATTTAACTAATTTAGATTTAAGAGAATTCTCTTTTTTTAGAGCAGTGAGAACCAATGAGTAAGATATCAAATGAGGTAAATGTGAAGTCAGACTCATAACATTATCATGTTGTTTTGCTGACATAAATTCAATTTTCATCGATAGTAATTTCCAAAAATTTGAAATTTTATTTATGTCGGCTTTATTTGAATTTTTTATTGGGCAAATAATATTATATCTATTTTGAAACAGATTATCAGAGCCATGCTCCAAACCAGACTTTTCAATTCCAGCTATAGGGTGTGAAGGTACAAATCTAAAGGTATAACCACCATTTAAATACAACTTTTCAATATTTAATTTTGTGGAACCAACATCAGTTACAATTATTCTTCTATTATCGATACTCCTCTCAATTTTTTCAAAGATTTTCTTATATTGAAGAATTGGTGTGCAAATTATTATTAAGTCGACATTGTAAAAACTATCGTCAGCAAATGTTATTGATCCAGTCGAAATTATTTTATTTAGTCCACTTTTTTTGATTCTTAATCTTAACTTATGAGGGTCTTTATCTAGGGCTATAATTTGAGGTGGATTTTTTTGTTTTTGAACTGACTTTGCTATGGAGCAACCAATCATTCCAAAACCAATTATTAATATATTTTTAAACATTGAATTGATTACAAATTTTTATTGCTTTTTGCATATCTAATTTAGTACCAATGGTCATCCTAACATAATTTGGCAGACCATATGATTTAAGCAATCTAACTGTGACTTTATGTTTATTTAAATATTTAACAAATCGATTAGCTAATGAGAAACTCTTAAAAGATAGTATTATGAAATTAGCTTTTGTATCAAAAACTTTAAAATTTTGATTTTTTAAATTCTCAATTGTAAATTTTTTATTTCGCATGTTCTTTTCAATATTTGATTTTATCCAAGATTTTCCTTTTAGAGACTCTATAGCAGCTACAGAAGCCAATCTCGATACATTGAAGGGTTTCTTAAATTCATACATTCTAGAAATATTTTTTAAATTAGAGTATCCCCAACCTATTCTTAACCCACCTAAGGCAAAAATTTTAGAAAAAGACCTTGTAATCATTAGATTTGAATATTTTGATACAAGTTGTAATCCATTATCATAATTTTTATCATTTATATATTCGCAGTATGCCGTATCAAGCACAACTAAAGTTTTTTTATTAATTTTATTTAAAAAGTTTTTTAATTCATTTTTGAAAAAAATTGATCCTGTTGGATTATTAGGATTAGCCAAAAATATTATTTTTGTCTTAGATGAAACTTTTTTTAAGAACTCATCTAATGAAAATTGAAATTTACTATCATTAAATTTAATAGCTCTACATTTGAAATTCTTTGCATAAATAGAGTACATGGCAAAAGCATATTTAGTGAACAAGACTTCATCTCCAGGTTTTGTAAATGCTGCATAGACCATCTGTAAAACCTCATCTGATCCTGCTCCAAGAATTATTTGATTAGAATTTAACTTATAAGTCTTTGATATTTGTTTTCTTAAAGACTCGCTGTCCAGCTCAGGATAAATATTAGAAAATTTGATATTAGCTTTAATAGCATTTAATACTTTGGAAGATGGTCCATAATTATTTTCATTAGAAGATAATCTAATAAAACCTCTAAAATCTTCGGATCCACCCTGGTAAGTGTTTTTTGGCAGATTTTTGTTCATTTTTGAAGTTTATAAATAAACTATATATTGAAAATATCATCATTTTATATTGAAAAATTTTAGAAAAATCATAAATTCCACACAACACCGATTTGATAGCAGCTTGCGGGTGTATAAACAGCTAAAGCGTTTCTACCGCAGTTGTCAAATCGTTTGGATACACAAATGAGAAATATAACTGAAAATAGCGACTACCCTGGATATTTGCTTAAATGCAAAGAAGAATTGTTATTAGACTCAGGTAAATCAATAAATGATTTTCAAATAGCTTACCAAACATATGGAAAGCTCAATTCCAAAAAAGATAATGCGATTTTAATTTGCCATGCCTTAACTGGGGATCAATTTCCAGCAGAGCAAAGTCCCATAACAAAAAAAGAAGGATGGTGGGATTTAATGGTTGGTCCTAACAAACCTATTGATACTAATAAATATTTTGTAATTTGTTCAAATGTACTTGGTGGTTGTGTTGGAACAACTGGGCCAAATGATATGAATCCTGAAACAAATAAAATTTATGGGTTAGATTTTCCTACAATAACTATTAGAGATATGGTTAAAGCACAAAAAATTTTAATTGAAGAATTAGGCATTACAAAATTACTTTCTGTAATTGGTGGATCAATGGGAGCAATGCAGGTTTTACAATGGGCTGCTACTTATCCAGAGTCAGTAAAATCAATTATTAGTATTGCTGGATCCCTAAAACATTCACCACAAAATATAGCTTTCGATGAAGCAGGTAGGCAATCGATTATGTTAGATCCTAAATGGGACAATGGTAGATATTTAGAAAAAAATCAAAAACCAGAAAATGGATTGTCTGTAGCTAGGATGATAGCCCATATCACTTATCTCTCTGAAAAAGCTTTCCAAAATAAATTTGGAAGGAATTTACAAGAAAAAAAAGACCTATCCTTTGGTTTTGATATAGATTTTCAAGTGGAAAGCTATCTTCGCTATCAAGGTAAATCATTCGTAGATCGATTTGATGCTAATAGCTATTTATACATGACTCGAGCAATGGACTATTTTGATGTTTCCTCTGAAATTCAAAAAAACCAATTAAAAATAATTGATAATGAAATTAGATTTTTAGTACTTTCATTTACTAGTGATTGGCTCTTTCCAACAAAAGAGTCTAAAGAAATTGTTTCCCTATTAAATTCAATTGGTTCCAATGTTAGTTTTGCTGAGGTAGTTTCTGATAGAGGCCATGATAGTTTTCTTCTTGATGAACCTCAATTTTTTAAAGTTTGTGAAGGGTTTTTGAAGGGAATTAAATAATGAGAGATGACTATAAAATTATTCTAGAATTAATACCTGAGAACTCTAAAGTTTTAGATATTGGCTGCTCTGATGGAGAGTTAATATCTTTACTTTCTAAAAAAAATATTAGTGCACAAGGAGTTGAATTGAACCAAGAAAAGGTCATTTCGTGTTTAGAAAAAGGCCTAGATGTTATTCATGGTGATATAAATTTAATGGTTGAAGATTTTCCCAAAAATCAATTTGATTACTGTATTTTAACCCAAACAATCCAAGCGGTCCAAAAGCCTGATGTTTTATTAAATACTTTAAAAAATATTGGAAAAAATATAATTGTAAGTTTTAATAATTCAGCCAGGTTAAGTAAAATTTATGAGTTTTTAGTTTCTGGAAGCTTTGACTCTCTTTTAAAAAAATCAAATAGCGATCAATGGTATAATACAGATTATATACACCCATGCAGTATCAAAGATTTTAAAAAACTTGCATTAGATTTAAATTTGAAAGTCATTACAACATTTGATGTAGTAAATTACAAAAAATATTCTAATGGGAAAATACCCTCTAATTTATTTTGTAAAGAAGTTTTGTTTCATATTGCAAATGACTAACCAGAGAGAGTTTATTTTTGTATATAATGCGAAAGGCGGCAAATTAAATTATGTTATAGATACAATTCATAAATACGTATCCCCTAGTACGTACGATTGTAATCTTTGTCAAATTACTTACGATTTGAAAATGAAAAAGGCATGGAAAGAGTTTATTAATGATACTCCACATTTATTTAAGTTTTTTCATCTTGAGGAACTTGTAGATTTTGGCTTAGAGGCTTATAGAAATCAACTTCCTATATGTTTTGAAAAAATTGGCAACAAATATGAAGTATTAATTAATAGAGATGAGATGAATGCATTTAAAGATGAATTCGAACTAATTAATTTGATTAATCAGAAGCTATAGTCCTACAAAACCCAAATAAACTAGTCTTAAAGAAGCTACAACTATAAAAAAATTAATAATCATAAAAAAAGACTTATCAGACAATTTACTATTCATCCAATGACCGAGTATTACACCAATAATTGCTATTGGAGAAAATATTAAATAACTAATTAATTTTTCAAAATTAAGAATATCTATGTAAAAGTATGGTAATAATTTGAAAATATTAATTAAAGCCATAGAAAATACTAAACCTGCAACAAATTGTACTTTTTTATTGTATAGCGACATAAAGTAAATATTCATCGGGAGACCTCCTGAATGAAGGCAAAAACTTGTAAATCCAGCAAGAGTTCCCCAAAAAAACTTACTGCCATAGAAAGGTATTTTTTTTATCTTGGAGTAAGAAACTAAGTAATTAAACAATACATAAATCAAAGAAATTGAACCAATAAAAATACTAATCATAGATAAATTAATAAATTTGAATAAAAACATACCGGCTAAAACACCTAAAAGTGAAAAAGGGGCTAGGGACCAAATTACTTTATGCTCATAATGTTTACGATTAAGGTATGCAGCAATAGCATCACATATTAGCAACATAGGCATCAAAATAGCTATTGCAGTTAAAGGTCCATATGTAATTGACAAAAGTGTTACAGATATAAGAGCCAAACCCCCACCAGAAAAACCAGATTTTGATATTGCAAATAATAAAATTGAAAAAGAAACAATCAAATAATAACTAAAATCAAACAAGGCTTTAATTTATATTTTTATTAAAAAAATTAAAATAATATTTAAATTGATTTAAGTTGTAACAATATTTTTTATAGGAATCTTTTTATATTTAGTTAATTTCTTTGCATAAACTATTTTTTTACAAACACAAAACATTAATCCTCCCATATAAGGAAAAAATTTATTACCTAAGTTTTCTATAGTTTTATGCGATTTATAATTCACATAATGTTTCCAAGGTGGAAAATGTAAGAAAGATTTTTTTTGGTCTAATACAAAAAAGTCATCTATCAGTTTATTAAATTGTCTCGAAGAATATGATCTACCATATCCAAATGGACTATTATCATATCTAGCCCAAATGCCAGATCGCCGAGGTAAAACAGTAATAAAATAGCCATTTGGTTTTAAAATTCTCCATATCTCCTCAATGCTACTTTGTGGTTTTTCTACTAACTCGAGTAAATGTGTAGATATAACCATATCTACTGTACTGGGTTCCATTGGAAGAAAATATTCATGTATGAACTTCTGTTCAAAATTATATTTTTCTGAAACATCTCCATCTAAAAAGTCTGGTCTTAATTCCATAACCTTTGATTTTTTATAATGTTTTTCTATAAAAGAAAGGTAGGGGCTTGCATAGCCATATCCACAAATATCATAATCACGATTATCTCGAATTACTGAAATAATTTTTTGACGAATAATTCTTTTTACCATCCCTCCTAATTTTGAGTCATAAAAACTGTAAATATCTGATGCGCTAATATCCATAGTTGTATTTTATCAGGATTTACCTAACATTCTATTTATGGATAAGCCTAATATCTACCTTTTCCCACAGTTAAGTGATAACTACGGATATTTAATCAAGAATCCCCATTCAGGAAAGGGGATACTTGTTGACCCTGCTGATTTAGAAATGTGTTTAAAAATTTTGGATTTAAATGAATGTGAAGCTTCACATATATTTTTAACACATCACCATGAAGATCATATAGCTGCGGTTAAAGATATAAAAAATAAATTTAATTCCATAATTGTAGGCTTTGAGAATGATACTCAAATTCCTAAACCTGATTTGTCCATAAAAGATAAGGAAACTTTTGAAATTCATGAACAAAAATACGAGGTTATTCATACACCTGGGCATACTTTACAACATGTAAACTATTTTATGAAAGATCATCATATTTTATTTTCAGGTGATACGCTTTTTAATATTGGATGTGGAAGGATGTTTGAGGGAGAACCTGATATTTTTTGGCAGAGTCTTTTGAAATTAAAATCCTTACCCGCAGATACAAAAATCTATTGTGGACATGAATACACACTCAGTAATGTTAAATTTGCCCTGAGTATAGATCCTCAAAATCAAGATCTGATAAAATTATCAGAATGGGTAAAACAGCAAGATAAAGACCATCGTCCAACAATACCCACCACACTTTCTGAACAGCTTGTAAGCAACCCATTTCTTCGATGTGACTCAGATTACTTTATGAATTTTTATAAAAGCCAAAATCCTGTTGAAATATTTGCAAAAATGCGTTTAGCAAAAGATAATTTTTAGATTTTCAATCAATTTTCATTTTAACCTTGGTCTTTTAGGCAAATGTGCTAGTTTGAATTTTAATGAATAAATTTTCACAAATAGATCTTGATATTTCAGAAGCCTACCAGAAAAAACAAATGGATAAAGTTTGTGCTTTATATTATGAAGCAGCAAATTACTTTGAAGATAAGTCTGATATAGAAGCAGCATGTTTTTTTTATACACAAGCTTTAGTAATGGCATTAGAAGAAAACCACGAGCTTAAAGAAAAAATTATTTATAAATTAGAAAAATACGGCCGTAGTAAAGACGAAACTATTAATTAATCTTACACAGAATGGATAAAAAAACCATTCAACTTCCTAATTCTTGGTTAAATCACTTACAAGATGAATTCCAAAAAGACTATATGATTAATTTAAAAGAAAAACTTTTAGAATTAAAAAAAAATAAAATAGTTTTTTATCCAAATGGCAATTTAATTTTTAACGCTTTTAATTTAACACCTCTTGACAGAATAAAAGTAGTAATTTTAGGACAGGATCCATATCATGGACCTAATCAAGCACATGGTTTATGCTTTTCAGTGCCCCCTTCAGTAAAGCCACCTCCTTCTCTAATTAATATTTTCAAAGAATTAGAAAATGATATTGGAAAAAAAATAAATTATCATGATGGAAATTTAGAAGATTGGGCCAAACAAGGAGTTTTTTTATTAAATACAACTTTAACGGTGGAGAGATCAAAGCCTCTCTCGCATCAAAACTTTGGATGGGAATTTTTTACTGATAAAGTCATATCGGTCATTAATAATAATTTAGAAAATATAGTTTTTATTTTGTGGGGATCGTTCGCACAGTCAAAAAAAGTTCTAATTGATTCGGATAAGCATCTCATTCTATCCTCTCCTCACCCCTCTCCTTTATCCGCTCACCGCGGCTTTTTTGGCAGCAAACCTTTTTCAAAGACAAATGACTTTCTTCAATCAAAACAAATTGATAAAGTAAATTGGTAATGAAAAGTGGTATAGAACAATTTATAGGGTTTGTTGAAAAGGCAGTCATTTTTTTAATTCTTGCATCTACCATTACAGCTATTGTTTTTGAATTATTAAAAATGCTGGATGCAAAATATGTTGAACTTGCAGATCTATTATTGCTTTTTATTTACGTCGAAGTGATTGGCATGGTCAGAGTTTATTACATTTCCAATAGAGTAAGGATGACCTATCCCTTATTTATAGCCATAACAGCTCTATCTCGACTCATTATTCTTCAAGGAAAAGATTCTAACCCTGAACTTTTATTATATGAAGCTGGTGCAATTGTGCTTGTAGCAATAGCTGTCATAATCCTTCGAGTAAGATATATTCCTATTCTTAGACCTTTTGAAGATGTTGATGAAATTCCAACAGCAAGAAACACTAAGAAAAAATAATTTAAATTGAAAAAAATTGCGGTTATTGGCACAGGACTCAGTGCTCTTTCTTTGGTTCATCACCTCCCTGCAATGGATATTACTTTTTTTGAAAAGTCTTGGAGACCTGGTGGAAGGATAAGTACAAGGCGTCATGACAAGTATATTTTTGATCATGGGGCCCATTATTTAAAAGAAGATCATGGAATGATTGGATTAAATGAGTTTCTAAATAAAATTAATTCTATCAAAACCCTTAAAGGTGATTTTTGCTCCAATATTCAAAATAAAACATCAATAGAAAAAAAACAAATAATCGTTGGGCAAAAAGGAATTGATTCTATACCTATACAGTTTCACAAAAATTTAAGATACCCTACCCACTTTTCTACTCACATTAAAAAAATTGAAAATGAAAATAGTAATTATTTTTTAAAATCCGACTCAGAAAGATTTGGTCCTTATGATTTTGTTTTTTGTTGTATTCCTTTTGAACAGGCTCAATCTCTTTTAAAAGAATTTATAGATTTTGGTCCTTTAGGAAATCCTGAATTTGATATTATTTGGACAATAATGCTAGCTTTAGATAAAAGGCTAGGGTCTCCCTTTCAATTTGGCTATCATTTATCACCTAATATAAGTTTTTTAATGAATCAAAATTTTAAACATGAGTTTTTCAGTGATGAATGCTGGGTTATCAATATGAGAGCAGAGTGGTCAAAAAAATATTACAACATAGAAAATTATGTTTTAGAGGATTACGTCGTAGATCAATTAAAAAAATATTTTAAATCAGACTCTAAAGTGGTTTATAAAAAATCTCATCGTTGGAAATATGCCTATTCTAAAAAAAGTTTGAAAGAGCTTATTAATAAAGAACATATTGAATCGATAGACAGTCGTCTATATGCCTTAGGTGATTGGTGTCAAGGACCTAGTATACAGGATGCTTGGCTCGCAGGTAAAAAGCTTGCTAAACATTTTAATGAAATTAGGCTTCAAATTTGATCGAATCCTTAAAATAATTAAATATTATATTTAAGGAGTATCAAAAATTTTTCCATCAAAACCATATTCTGAGATTGCTCTTTTTTTAAAAAAACCCTCAATTTTAATCATTGTGAAAAAGTTATTATTACACTTTAGCAAAGCCTTATATGGTTTTGCTGAGCCTTTACAGCTTATGTCTTTGCCATTAACATCATGAATTTCTCCACAAGAACAGTCATAATTAAAAGAGCCATAACCATTTAATCTTAAAAGATGTGCAGACCCAAGCTTCTCTTCTTTCAATTTATTATTAGCTTTTTCTCTTGAATCATAAATTATCATAAATAATGTTTATTCTAGTTAATTGCCTTTTATTATCCACAATATAAATGTAGCAAGTAGAATTAGCGAAATTGTTAAATCAATCCAAAGAGTGCCTGTGAACATTACTGTACAGGAATTGAATTTTCTTCATTCATCAAAATGGGTCTTCCGTCATGGGCTGTATTAAGAGGTATAATTTTATTATTATATCTTACACACAGTGTTGGCGCATTTCGAAGTTCATCTCCCAATTTTACTTGAAGGTCCACTAATATTAACTCTGCCCCTTCAAGGATTTTCAATATTTTCATATGTCAGCTCCCAATAAAATAACTATTAATATTATAGCTTAAGAAACGATATTAGATTTAAAAGGAGTACAAAGTAATTGTACTAAATTTTAACTGGCTAAATTTGACTTAATTTTCTGTGCAAACGTCTTTAACTACTGGGGTATCAGTACATTCTGCACATTTAGTAATTTGAACTACACATCCATCAGCTAATTTAGATACTTCAACTTCTTTATTGCACTTTGAGCAAACGGAAGAAACAGTTAAGTCACACTTTGGACAAGAAATTGTCTGTATATTATTCATACTCATTGTTACATATATTACATGTTTTTAGATTAAATTGAAACGTTTTCCAAAAAACACCTAAAAGCTAATAAATTAGGTATTTTTATTGAATATTTATTAAAAAAATTCGATAGAAATAAGTTGAGTTAATCAGATAATAAAGTCAAATATTGATTATATGAATTATCTTTCAAATCAAAACTGGGCTTTCCCAACATCTATTCGATACGGGCCAGGTAGGATTAAAGAACTATCAAAAATATGTATCCAAAGAGGTATTAAAAAACCTATGGTCGTTACTGATAATGGAAGTAAAGACTTAAATTTTATCATAAGTATTTTAGAGGATTTAAAAGTTAATGGCTTAGAGGTAAAAATTTTCTCAAACATATCCCCTAACCCTAAAGATGAAGAGATAATTTTAGGTAAATTAGATTATCAGAAGGGTAATCACGATGGCATAATTGCTATTGGTGGAGGTAGTGGAATGGATGGCGGTAAAGCCATTTCTTTAATAGCTAATAATGACTTTGATATTTGGGATTTTGAATGGGAAAAGACACCTGTATTAATCACTGAAAAAAATAATTTTCCTCAATTAATTTGTATACCAACAACTGCTGGTACAGGGGCAGAAACTGAAAGCTCTGCTATGGTAACAGATACAAAACTTCTAATGAAATGGTGTATAGCACACCCTCAACATAAACCATTTGAAGTTATTTTAGACCCTGAACTAACTTTGGGATTGCCAAAAAATTTAACTTCATGGACTGGTATAGATGCTCTAGTCCATGCAATAGAAGCCTATGTAATCGACGATTTTCATCCTCTTTGCGATGGCGCAGCACTTGAAGCTTTACGATTAATTTATCCAAACCTTCCAGTTGTTTATAAAAACGGCGATGATCTCTCAAGCCGTGGTAAAATGTTAGTAGGCTCTTGTTTAGCTGGGATTTCTTTTTTAAAAGGGTTAGGTTTTGTTCATGCAATTTCTCACATGGTAGGTGCTGAATTCGACACCCAACATGGATTAACAAATGCTATCGTTCTACCCTCTGTTTTGCAATTTAACAGAGAAGCTATGGGTACTAAAATATCTATTATGAGTGAGGCAATGGGACTTAAAAAAAATGACTTTGACTATTTTTATAGTTCCATTTGCGATCTATTAGACCATCTCGAAATTCCTAAAAATTTATCTGAAATCGGAGTTGAGGATAACTCAATAGAGAGACTTGCAGAAAAAGCATTAAAAGACAGTGCTTTTGGGACAAATCCTAAAACAGCTAATCTTGAAGAAATGAAAGAGCTAATAGAGGTAAGTTTGCATAAAGGTCGTTAATTTAAGCATATTAGAATCGTGTTGTAAAACGTTTGCAAAAGGCTACTTTTGGGAGCAAAAAAAGCAACGGGGCCATAGCTCAGCTGGGAGAGCGCTACGCTGGCAGCGTAGAGGTCAGGGTCCGTTTAATCGTTTAGTTCTGCGCTTTATAAGAGTTTAATCTTCTTCAAAGTCAAAATGTTATCACAAATGTTATCACAGAAAGGAATAAAACATGGGAACTGTGATAAACAGATTAGGCAAACATCAGGCTTGGCCAAGAGGCTATTTAAAATATTGAATTAGTCAATATTTTTACTTAGTCCATTTAATTGAAGTGCGGGTAATTTACAGCTTTAAACTTTGAGGTTTGTAATCAAATTTTCTAAAACCCGAACGGCTACTTG
>MDTE01020235.1_pt1 | contig 12190 bp, 8 predicted proteins | sample 811231 | NCBI WGS metagenome assembly MDTE01 (sample SAMN05326651, study PRJNA326480) | marine metagenome | isolation source: seawater | place: Indian Ocean: Red Sea | collected 2010
CCTAGAATAAACCCAAGCTGTCTTCCTGGTTTACTAGCGTAAAAATCTCTTGTACCAGGCAATGCAAAACTAATCTCTAAATCCCTAAGGTCTTTTACTGGCTCAATTTGAACGAAACGAAAGGTTTCTTTTTTCTCATATAGCTCGGGATCATAACTGTTTCGTTCAAGATTTCGATTGCTAATATTTGAAAAATATTGTCGGGTCCATGCTTCCATTTCATCTAACGAATGCGTGCTTAATAACGCTAGCCCCATTCTATTGGCACTATAATGTTTATTATAAAAATCTATTAATTCATCTCTCTTAATGTCCCCTAAAGTTTCTAAGCTCCCAGTAGAAAACTTTTTTAACGGATGATTATCTTTTAAAAATTGATTCACAACATTTCTTTGTCTCCAATAATCACTCATTATATTTTTTTGATGTTCTGAATTAACAGCATTGACTTCTCGTGCTGTATATTCTTCTGTAAAAAGTGGACTGATAAAAAACTGTGCAAATCGATCTAGCGCACCTTCAAAACCATCAGGTAAAACCTGAAACTGATAGTTTGTATGATCAGGAGCAGTATATGCATTTGAATAACCACCAAAGGTTTTTAGATATGTTGAATACTCATCTACGTCCGGATATTTCTCTGTTCCAAGAAATAACATATGCTCTAAAAAATGAGCCAACCCATCTCTTTCTTTTGGATTATCTAAAGACCCAACTTCTACAGACATTGATGCGGCAGATATATTGAATTTTGGGTCAGATAGAAGATAAACCTTTACGCCGTTTTCTAATACTATGGTACGAACTTGAGACTTATCTAGTGGATGTTTCATTGGCTTAGTATTTGAAGAACAACTGATTATAAAAAGCCATAATATTAATAATGTTTTTTTCATAAAAACTTCCTTTCATTGTAGATTTTAATTTTAAGTGTCTAATGCTTTATCTATTAAATATATAATATGTTTTCTATGGGCCTTTGTTTGCGCATCAACCCCATTTGTTTTAGACGTTAATTTTTTAATGATATTTAAATTTTCAAATGCTATAGCGACCGAAACATGGTCATATTTAATACTATTTTTATTATGAACTATGTTAATAATTCTTTTTGTGTATTCTGTTTGAAGATTCATTCGCATCGTATTTATATTTGTTGACATATCAGATGAAAAGCATGCTTCTGTCAGATCAGTCATCATATCATTTAGGGTATAATTATTCCCGTAAAGTTGTGTATTGGTAATCCGCTTTAGAAGGTTTGGATGCAATAATTGGTTTAAAACTCGTTTTTGAACGCCTAATATCTTATCGTGAATATTTGGGTCAACAGTCCCGCTAAATCCTCGTCTTTCAAACATTAAATAGTCATAAATCTTTTGAGGCATATCAAAGGCATTCGGAGAAAAAATGTATTTTTTTAATAATGTCATTGCCCACTTTTGCTGAGTCTCTGGAACGGGGGTAAAAGGCTTTTCTCTCCCTTCTTGAGCTACCATTGATCTATCCATGTAAATACCACCAATAAATCGAGATATTATATCCGCTGAAGATGAATATTCTCGATTTAATGTATTAAATGCATCAGTAAATGCATGATATGACTCACCATCATTTTCATATCTTATGCGTAAATCACTATATAGGGCTCGTACATGATCCATTCTATCTTGAGCATATCCCATTGGGTCATCACTCATGTCTCCTATCATAATTCTAGGGTCTATACCATAACCAGGAAACCGCATATCGTCTGCATCATTACCAAACCCTAATGAATTTTTTGTAGACTTAGAAAGCAATTCTTGTAAACGATATTTTTCAGAAACAGGATCCTGAACAGCGGGAGTATATCCAAATTCAACAGCCCAAATATCATAAGGGCCTGGCGTTGTAGAATAAAATTGTCCATGATGATTTATATCTTTATTTACATTTACAGGAACATAATCCATTACTGACGATGTAAGGCCCACAGGCTCTGTTATATTGCGATCATGAATATTTTGAAGGCTGTGTAAATGACTAGAATAAAAATTATGATTTAATCCAATTGTGTGGCCTACTTCATGAAGAGTAAGCTTAACAAGACTTTCATATATAAGCCTGTGCTTTTCTAATGGTGAAAAGTCACTTAAACCACCTCCTAAAACAGCCATTCCAAACAGGTTTCCATGTTGAAGATAATCTGCGTGTAAACAATAGTTTTCAGAAGATCTTTTTTCAAAATTACCAACAGCTTTATTCAATTTTTCATATTTTACACGATTGGTGAAATACACATATTCAAGCATAATGTCAGCACCTAAAATTTGTCCAGTCCTAGGATTAACAAAACTGGGCCCATAACCACCAAAGGGTGGAGTAGGTGAAGATGTCCATCGAAGAACATTGTATCTAATATCACCAGCATCCCAATCAGCATTATCTGGTTGAATTTTCACTTGTATTGCATTTTGAAAACCTGCTTTTTCAAAAGCTTTGTTCCATGCTAAAACACCCTCCTTAATTGCATCTCTGAATTCATGAGGGGTTGTGTTTTCAATCCACCAAACAATGGGCTCAATTGGTTCAGATAAATCTGGGCCAGGTATTTTCTTTTCTAAATTCCACCTATGTATCATATCCCTGTAAGGTGTTGGGTCTTTGGCTGATGTCATATCTGTAACTTGTGTTGTAAAATAACCAACTCTTGGATCTTCAAATCGGGGAATATAATCATTTACGGGCATTTGGATAAAACTGTGTTGAATGGTAACATTGACAGATCTCGGATCAGTCAATCCTCGATCAGAGCCCCAATTTGTCGGTGTTGGATTACTGTATACATATTGAACTGAAATATCAGTGTTTTCTGGGTAATTATTTATTGAGCTGTATTTTGTTCTATTTTTAATTAACCGACCTATTTTAAAAGGATTTTTATTTGAGCCACCAGGAACAAACCCTCTTGAAATTTGATGTAAAGCTTCCGTTAAAAAAATATCATCTATGCCAATTATAAATGTATTTTCTTTTTTCGCTAAAATATATGATGATGCTAATATGGCTGTGCTTATATTAGCATCAGATGCTTTACTAAGCGGATTTTCTGGATCGAACCAAAAAGAGTTATTTTGAATTTCAAAATCTATTCTATTAAAATATTTGTTTAGCTTAATTATCCTAGCACCACGATAACTCCCTTTAAACACACCTGTATTGGACGCACCATTTATGCCGTGGACAAAATGAATCCACTCTTTTCCAATTTGATCTTCTTTAATTTTCATATATAATTTTCCACTAGACGTGTCTTGGTATAGCGTAAATAATCCGGGTATTTCTTTTTTACCTTTTAACACATCTTCCATAGATTTTATTTTTGGTGGATCCGCTTGCTTTTTCTGTAATTCCGCTTGGTTATTAGGAGCGATATTTTGAGATATCAGCACTGAAAAAACAAGAAAGCTAATTAAAGTGTTTTTTTGCATCTTATTTACTTTTTTTCTTAGGTATATATAAATCCGTAATTGTACCTGAATAGACTTCTGCGGCAGCCGCAATGGTTTCTCCAAGTGTTGGGTGGGGATGAATAGTTAAACCAATATCTTCTGCATCAACACCCATTTCAATTGCTAATATACCTTCTGATATTATATCACCTGCCCCTGAACCAACTATACCAATACCTAAGGTTTTTTTTGTTTCAGGATCAAAAAGAATTTTAGTTTTTCCTTGATTAGATCCAATAGCAATTGCTCTACCACTAGCAGCCCAAGGAAACTCACCTTTTTCATAGGGTATTTCTTTTTCTTTGGCATCTCTTTCAGTAAGCCCAGCCCAAGCGACTTCTGGATCTGTATAGACTACAGATGGAATTGCATAAGGATCAAAAACAGCTGGATGCCCACATGCTACTTCTGCTGCAACTTTACCTTCATGAGTTGCTTTATGTGCCAGCATTGGATTGCCTGTAATATCTCCAATTGCATATATATTTTTTGTAGATGTTCTTTGGTATGAATCGACTTCTATAAAATTGTTTTTATTCACCTTAATAGCTGCGGCGTCTAAGTTTAATAAATCAGAATTAGGTTTTCTTCCTATACAAACAAGAACCTTATTATATGTTTGTACCTGAGTCCCTTTTTCATTTTCAATGGTTACATCTAACGAGTCATCTTTGTTTGGTTTGACCTTAGTTACTTTTGACGAAAGCTGAATTGAATTAAACTGTTTTTTCAATTTTCTATATAGTGGCTTTACTAAATCTTGATCTACCCCAGGTAACAATTCATTAAAAAACTCTACCACCGAAACATTTGAACCCAATGCAGCATAGACCTGCCCCAATTCTAAGCCTATAACACCTCCACCAATAATTAATAGTTTTTCAGGAACATCTTCGAGTGTCAACGCTGTTCTAGATGTTAAAACTGATGGATGATCCATAGGGGCTCCAGGAAAAGAGCTCGCACGTGAACCGGCAGCAATGATACATTTATCAAAGGCTACTTCAATGCTGCTTTGTCCTGATGTAACATCTAACACCGTGTCCGACTTAAAAGTTGCGATCCCTTGAAGAGTTTCAACGTTTCTTGCTTTAGCCATTTGGGCTATACCAGAATTTAATTGTGACACTATTTTGTTTTTGTGATTTTGAACTTTATTAAAATCTATAGATGGAGAATTATAAACAACACCCGCAGACTCTAGACTTTTTGCATCTTCAATAATTTTTGCTATATGAAGTAAAGCCTTTGATGGGATGCAGCCTCGATTAAGGCAAACCCCTCCTAATTCTGGGTCACGATCAATTAAAATAGTTTTTTTCCCTAAATCTGATGCCCTAAAAGCTGCGGCATAACCTCCGGGCCCTGAACCTATAACTACAATTTCTGCGTGGTGCTTATTAGCCATATATCAATTTATTCTTGAATTCCATTAAGAGCTTCTGAAAACTTTTGTGTAAACATCGCCGCTGCTGCACCATCAATTACTCGATGGTCATAAGATAATGAAAACGGCATAATTAATCTTGGTGCGAAATTAGAGCTTTCAGGGTTATAAACTGGCCTTAAAGCACTTCGCGATATTCCTAATATTGCAACTTCTGGAGGATTGACAATTGGGGAAAATGCAGTCCCCCCGATACCTCCCAGGCTAGATATAGTAAAAGTTCCACCTTTCATTTCATTTGGTTTTAGTTTTTTATTTCTAGCGCGATTACTTATATCCATAAGCTCTTGGGATAAATCAAATATAGATTTTTTTTCTACATCCCTTACCACAGGGACAACTAGACCGCCATCTGTGTTAACAGCAATCCCTATGTGGTAATATTTTTTTAAAATTAGATTCTCTTTTGTATGATCAAGTGAACTATTAAAAATTGGCATTTCTTGTAAAACCGATGTGGCGGCTTTAATTAAAAATGGTAAAAATGTGATTTTGATACCATCTACTTCACCATCCTTTTTCATAGTTTTTCTAATTTTATCCAATTGTGTTATATCTGCTTCATTATACTGAGTCACATGCGGGATAGTGTTCCAAGCGCTTTGAAGCCGTACCCCAGTTGTCTTTTTAATTCGTGTTAATTTTTGAGTTTCTATGTTTCCCCATTGAGAAAAGTCGATTACAGGCTCAGGTTGTGGTATCGACCCTGATGAAATTGCCATTTGCAACTTTATATAGCTATTTAAATCATCTTTGGTTATACGCCCTTTTAAACCAGATCCTTTTATAATTTCTAAATTTATGTTTAACTCTCGAGCAAGCCTACGAACGCCTGGTGACGCAAAAACACTTCTGGAAATTCCATCATCCTTAACTGGTTGTTGATTGTTTTCGATAGCGATATCTATCTTTGGCACATTGTCTATAATGTCTGATTGTTTCTCTTTTTCGATTTTAACTTCTTCTTTCTGATCATTAGAAAGTTCAATTTTAATTAAAACATGACCAGTTTTTACTTCATCCCCTTCTTTGGTGATTATTTCTTTTACTACCCCTGCTACATCAGATGGTATTTCCATGGATGCTTTATCTGATTCTAAAACTAAGAGCGTATCGTTAACAGATACGGTATCACCAACAGAAACAGAGATTTCACTAACTTCTGCTCCATCAATTCCTTCACCTAAATCGGGTAATAATATTTCTTTTATCATAATTTATACTGTAAGTGGACTGGGTTTTTCTGGATTAATATTGTATTTTTTTATCACATCAGTTGCAATTGAAGCATCGCAAGACCCGCTTAATACTAAAGCTCGAATAGCTGCTAATACTATATAATATCTATCAACTTCAAAAAAGTGACGCAAGTTTTCTCTTGTATCACTCCTTCCAAAACCATCTGTTCCTAAAGCGTAGTAGGGCCCCGGAACATAAGGACTAATTTGCTCTGAAACCATTTTTACATAATCTGATACTGCTACAATTGGTATTGGGTTTTTGCTTAGTTTTTTTTGTAAGTGTGATCTTCTTGGGGTTTCATCAGGATGAATTAAATTCCATCTGTCAATTTCTTCAGCGTCTCTCCTAAGCTCACTAAAGCTAGTAACGTTCCAAATATTTGATTTAATATTCCAATCTTTTTTTAATAATTCGGCCGCTGCTAAAACTTCACCCATGAGCGGGCCACTGCCCAATAAATTCACATCTGGTTGTTTTGTAGATTGAAAACTATAAAGGCCTTTTATTATATCTTCTTCAACTCCTTTCGGTATTTTTGGATGAATATAATTTTCATTTTCTAATGTTAAATAATATATAATATCTTTTTCATCATCAACCATTTCTTTCATTCCATGATTTACAACAACTGCTATCTCATAGGCATATGCTAAATCATAAGCCTTAATATTGGGTGTAGCTGCCGCTGCTAGGTGGCTATGCCCATCTTGATGTTGTAATCCTTCTCCATTAAGAGTGGTCCTACCAGCAGTACCACCTAAGAGAAAACCTCGGGTTCTCATGTCGCCAGCCGCCCAAATAAAATCCCATACCCGTTGAAAACCAAACATAGAATAATATATATAAAAAGGAATCATTTTTATGCCGTGATTACTATAGCTTGTCCCAGCAGCTATAAATGATGATATTGCCCCAGCTTCATTAATCCCTTCTTCTAATATTTGACCATTTTTTGCTTCTTTATAATATAAAAATTGATTTGAATCAACTGGATCATACACTTGCCCTTTGTGTGAATATATACCTAATTGCCTAAAGAGAGGATCCATTCCAAAGGTCCTAGCTTCATCAGGTATAATTGGAACGATATTTTTACCCACTGATTTATCTTTTGTTAAAATTGTTAGAAGACGAACATAAGCCATAGTTGTTGATATTTCTCTATTTCCCGTTCCGTCTAATAGCTCCTGAAAAATTGAAATGTCTGGTAATTTTAATGATTTAGATTTTTCAGATCTTTTCGGAACTGAACCCCCAAGCTTATCTCTATGCTCTTTAAGGTATTGATATTTTTTACTCGATTTTTTATATCTATAAAAAGATGCCTTTATAGCATTCTCATCTTTTAATGGCACATTGAACCGATCTCTAAAATATAATAATTCTTCCTCATTTAGCATCTTTTGATTATGCGTAATGTTACGCCCTTCTCCAGCTTCTCCTAAACCATATCCTTTAATCGTACGAGCCAATATAACTGTTGGGCTTCCCTTAAAATTAATTGCTTCATTATAGGCAGCATAAACTTTTAACGGGTCATGCCCCCCAAGTCGCATTTTGCCTAATTCATCATCTGATATATCTTCTACTAAAGATAATAATTCCGGGTATTTTCCAAAAAAATGTTTCCGAATGTAGCCTCCCCCCTCAACAACGTATTTCAATAAATCACCGTCCACAATCTCTTCTATTCTTTTAAGCAAAAGCCCGCTTTTATCTTTCTCAAACAAACCATCCCACTCCGATCCCCAGATAGTCTTTATTACGTTCCAACCCGCTCCACGAAAAGCCCCTTCTAATTCTTGAATAACTTTTGAGTTTCCACGTACAGGCCCATCCAATCTTTGTAGATTACAATTCACAACAAAAACTAAATTATCTAGGTTCTCTCTAGATGCCAGTGTAATTGCACCAAGAGATTCTGGTTCATCCATTTCACCATCTCCTAAATATGCAAAAACTTTACGACCAGTGTCTTTAATAAAACCCCTATCAATCATATATCTCATAAAACGCGCCTGATAAATTGCCATGATTGGCCCCAGCCCCATTGATACAGTTGCAAATTGCCAAAACCCAGGCATAAGATATGGGTGCGGGTATGAAGAAAGCCCTTCTTCTTCTGATAATTCTTTACGAAAATTATTAAGGCTCTTTTCATTAAGCCTATATTCAAGATAAGCACGAGAATAAATACCGGGAGATGCATGACCTTGAAAATAGATTAAGTCTGCGCCAGATGGATGACTTGCTCCTTTAAAAATATGATTAAAAGCAACCTCATAAAGTGTCGCGGCTGATGCATATGTAGAAATATGCCCTCCTATACCAGACGTTTCTTTGTTTGCTTTTGTAACCATAGCCATCGCATTCCAACGGACTATTGATTTTATTTCCCTTTCGATTTTTCTATCTCCTGGATATTGTGGTTGCTGACCGGGTAATATTGTGTTTACAAATGGAGTTCCTGTGTTAAAAGGAAGTCTCGCACCTTTTGATTGAGCAAAGCCAATAAGAGTTTCTAATAGGTGTCGTGTGCGCTCATATCCATGCTCATCTAAAGCATCTTCAATAGACTCAAGCCACTCTTGTGTTTCACCAGGATCGGGATCTTGATATATATTAGACATATTTTATTTAATTAATTAAAGCCGTTAAATTACAAAGATTAGTTAATACAATCATGTATTTGAATTAGACTTCTATATTTTTCCAGTCTCCCTTGAGAATCTTCCAAGTTAAAATCCCCGCAAAAAGACCCATATAAACTGGAAATAATAGCCATAGTGCAGTAAACCCCATATTTAACACAACCCCCAATATATAACTTCCCAAAACAACAATAATCCATGTTAAGCACGATTCAACAACGGCCGGAAATAATGTGTTGCCCGCTCCAGAAAGAGAAAACCAAAGAACAAAACCTATTGCGTCTAAAAACTGTATAGCTCCAATAATTTTTAATCCAAAAACACCTAAACTAATAATTTCTGGATCATTTGTAAAAATCAATAAATAATATTCAGGGAAAAAAATAAAACTTAGGCCCATAAAACCCATAATATATTCTGCTATGCGAATTGATTCTTTAATACTCGTTTGTGATTTTTCAATTTGCTTTTCGCCCATATATTTACTCACTAAAGTTGAACACGCCTGCCCCACCCCTAAAGCCGGCATAAAAGATGCGTGCATAATAGTAAATAAAAGTTCTGTAGTCGCCAACTCAACAAGACCAATCATACCAACTATTTTATAAAACATAGACCAACCAACAGCAATAAACATTTCTTGAAAACCTTGTGGTGCTGCAAGCTTAAGTTGTCGATTCATCATAGACCTATCTACCGATAATGAAAAGACAGCAAACTTTGTTTTAATATGTTTTGAAAAAAGATATATAGCATAGTGAAGAGTCATCCACATTGAAGCAACAAGGGTAGCTATAGCGGCGCCTTTAACCCCTAAAGCCGGAAAAGTAGTCCATTGCCAAAGATATGATATAAATGAAAACTGTGGCGCGGTTTCTAAAAAAAATGATTTTATACCAACTGAGCCATATATCAGCCCGACATTTAAATATACATTGATTATATTACTAGTAATTGTAACCATCATGTGAATTTTTGTTTTTTCAATTCCAGTATAAAACCCCTGGAAAACAAAACTATATGCTGAAAACAAAAGACTGAGGAATATTATAGAAGCATATTCAATAGTTAGTGGAGTAGCAACCACATCATCAATAAAAAAAGGTATTATATCTTTGGCAAATAACCACCCGGAAATAGACATTGGAAGAGCATAAACAGTCGCCATAAACAATCCATTATGCAGAGCTGTCCCTGCTTTATTATATACTTTTTGCCCAAGACGCCTAGATGCAACTGTTTGAACAGCGGTTCTAATGCCCAGTACTAAACTTAAGGCACCCCAGAACATCATTGCACCCATTCCTGTTGCAGCAAGGGCTTCTGCGCCTAACCGACCAACCATGGCAACATCAACCATGCTCATTAAGACGCGACTTAGATTACTTAAAATGACCGGAAAAGCAAGGTTTAATACTTCTTTTGAAATTGCTTTGTCTTGTGGAAAAATAAATTTAAACATTAATCTAGATTTATAATCTCTATTTTGTTTTCATTTAAAAACTCTCGGGTTTTACTACATACTGGCGCATTTGTTAGTACTTTGGGTCTTTTGTTTTTCTCTTTAGCTTGTATTTTTTGAATTATTTCTAAAATTCTATTTCCATCTTTCATAATTATGCGACTTTTTCGATCGATAATTAAGAACATTTGCCCTTTTGGGTTTTCCTTGAGTATAATTCTTGAAGATAAATTGTATTTTTTAGGATTTATAATTTTCATTTTTTTGATATTTAATAATTAAACCTTGATGATAAATTGTGTTATCTGCCAATGAAATTAAAATATTCTACAGAAATAAAGAGAGCAATTAAAAATAAACAACCGCTTCTCGCGCTTGAGTCAACAATTATTGCTCATGGTATGCCATACCCAGAAAATTTTTCTTTTGTGCTTAAAGCAGAAACTTTATGTCGAAATGCTGGAGTTGTTCCTGCTACTATCGCAATTATTAACGGAGATGTCCATGTCGGCTTGAATAAAAAACAACTGAAACACCTTGCAACCTGTAGTTCTATAAAAAAAGTTTCAAGAAGAGAAATTGGTGTTGCTATATCAAAAAAATGGGATGGTGCAACTACTGTATCATCTACAATGCATATTGCTTATAAGGCTGGAATTTCTGTTTTTTCTACGGGAGGTATTGGCGGAGTACATCGAGATTTTTCAACTGCAATTGATGTCTCTCAAGATATATATACATTATCAGAAATACCCATGGTTGTTGTCTCTGCGGGTGCAAAATCAATATTAGACCTAGCAAAAACTGTCGAAATGCTGGAAACACTCGGCACAACAGTTTTGGGTTATAATACATCAGAGTTCCCTGCATTTTATTCACGATCTTCAGGTATTAATGATATCCAGATGGTAAAAGATGAGAAAGAAATAGCTACAATATATTACAATAATTTAAAAGTTGGATTATTTGGGTCAACTCTTGTTGCCAATCCAATTCCGAAAGCAAGTGAAATTTCTAATAAAAAAATTGAATCAATTATTGAATTAGCTTATAAATTAGCAAAAACAAAAAATATAAGCGGAAAAAATCTAACTCCATTTCTGCTAAAAACTGTTGTATCTAAAACTGGAGGAAAAAGCTTGCAGGCAAATATAGATCTTGCAATTAACAATATTAAACTGGGTATAGAAATTGCAAAAGCCATTGGTTATGTCGATTTGTCACAAATTAACACTTAGCATAAATCTTGTCTGTTTTAATTAAAAATTAATGAATAAACTAAAATCTTTAATGGCTAGAAGCCCTCTTGTAAGCATAATAATAATTTTTCCATTTACGCTTTTTTTTACAATAAGTTTATTTTCTTTAATTCTTGATTTGATTTTACCTGCCTTAGTGGCTTTTTGGTTGGCAAAGTTTGTATACTCTATTATCGTGGGAAAATCGTTATATCAAACTACAAATAATCTTTTTGATCTTTAAATCAACTTTTTGTTTTTAGTATTATAAATTAAATTGAGCCTTCATTCTTTTTAGGTAAAAGGTTAATGTTAAAATATTTTCTCTGCTTATTCATTTTTTTCATCTCTTTACGGGGTCAATGAGCTCTTTGAGGTAATCCATCATTGCCGGTCGGCAATTCAGATAGAGGTGTGGGACTTTGGGCAGGTCAAACTATGTTTAGTTTGGACAATCATAACCAGTACATAGATTGGTGGCACGAAACTGAGCCTGGATTGGGTGAAGATTTTGATCATAAAGGAACCCTCTCAACTTTAGTTATGACGCCTACTTTAACAATAGGCTTATCAAACTATTTTAATTTATCTATTGCCCCAAACATTGGCACAAGAATAATGACCTGGGATAGTGATTCTACGACAATTCATCATCG
>MDTE01029557.1_pt1 | contig 12190 bp, 14 predicted proteins | sample 811231 | NCBI WGS metagenome assembly MDTE01 (sample SAMN05326651, study PRJNA326480) | marine metagenome | isolation source: seawater | place: Indian Ocean: Red Sea | collected 2010
AAGGGGTCATCAGAATCAGTTGCTGCAAACAATTTAGCAAAACTTGGTGAAATACTTTTTGCTGCTGCAAATAAAAAATCAATTGATTTTTGCTCTTTTGATGTCAAATCTTTTGTTTTTTTATTTTTAATCCTAGATTCACTATTTTTTCTATTACGAATAAAACTTTCCAAGGCACTCATTACTCCAAAATTAGTAAAGTAACTTGGTAATATAGTTTTTTTCTTTTTTTCCTTACTAGTTCTGCTTCTGATATAATTTTGAGTATTTGTAGAGAACCAATCACTGTAGCTTATATCCCTTGAATAAGTAAACCTTGACTCTGCAAAATATTGATTTCCAAATAATTCTTTTAAGCTTTTATCGTCTTTTAACCATCCATAAGAATTTGTAGCTAAAGCACTTAAAAGTAAATGACCTTTTTCCCAAATTTTTTTGCTAGATTTAAGTATATATTTAATAGCTTCGTTTCCTACCATGTCTCTATAATAAAAACCACTACGTGCTAGTATAGAAAAGAAAGTCGCCTGAAGTTTTGAGTCAAAAGCTTTACGGTCACGATCCATCTTAACTTTTTTATCCAAAGCCGCGTAACTCTTGTTAATATGAATTATTACTGGGATTCCAACAATATCAATTCTTCGTAAATTTTTATAGAAACCTACTCCATTTGGGTCATTAGACTTGAATATACTTATCCCATTATAATCATGTAAAATTTCGCCTATCATTTTGTTTTCTTTGTAAAAAAAGTTTTTCATTCCATACTGATAAGCCTTTTTAAGCTTCTTATTTATTGTCTTAATAATGAAGTAATTACCTTTGAGTTTATTTATAGAAAAGTAGTTATAAATTAAAGGGCGTAATCCATCAGTATTTGGAACTTCACTACCTACCGACACAATAAGAGCTTTGTCACCGCTTATTAATATGGGATTAAAGACCCCCATTCGGGCCAGGTCAGAAAAAACTTTTTTTCCACCTTCACCGTGAGCTCCAATCATTGGAGTTTCAGACTCAGATTTAGTAGACCCGATGTAATAAAGTTTTTCTAAATTAAATTCATTTGGGGCATAGATTCTCACTGTATCATTATCAGTTGAAATTTTTATTTCAGATATTGGTAATTTATTTTCTGCACAGCCATCATAAAAGTTTTGTAGTGTATCTCTAGAAATCATGTCTTCAGTCCATATTTCTTCAGACCAATTTGTAGTAATTGCAGATGGAACTGATTTTACGTGCTCTGCTGATGTAATTTCAGGCACCTCTAAAAGTAAGTCTCTAAATTTTTTAATATCTGTCATTATTTTCTCCATGTTTGGTTGTTATTAATTGTATCTAGTTCCTCTTTAAGAACCTCAATTGTTGTTAATACTTTATTATAAACATATTGAGCTCTTTTTTTTTTAAAATATTTTAAAAGATTCATTGGCAAAAAATAAAAATTTATAATAAGGCTAAAAATCTTTCTATCTCCATAAAATTTTTTTTGGGCTTTCTCATTTATTTCTTGGTGTTTAAACCAATCTTGCCAATCTGATTTCCAATCTTGATAAAATGTTAAACGTTCTTGTAATAAATGTTTATAATTTTTTTGCATATTTATTTTGTCTCCAAATATCCTTTTTTCATTTTTTCTCTTATTTTTTTTTCAGCATATTTTCTCGCAGCTTCTTCTGAGCTAAATTCGTTTTTTGTTTCTGCTGGGGAATGAATACCAATACGTCCGTATTTAGTTATAACCTTTTTTTTAGCTTCTATTTTAATTTCCCAGAATTTAAATGCGTTTTCAGCTGGGTTTTTATATTCTAGTCTCATTTTATTCCCTTTCATTTAGTGTAGTGTTCTATCTTTTTTTATTATTTTACTTTGGCGACCGAAAAGATCCTCCTCATCCTCAGGATTTGAAGTCCATTCATCAAAACTGTTCATAAAATCTTTATGTTGTTTTAATAGTTGTCTTGAAACAGAGGTTGTATAATATTTAAATGCTGGATATGACATTTCAAACATCATTTTCTGCATAACTCTAAAGTAAAAAATATACCAACAATGGTCGTGATCTATTGATTCTTTTTGAGTTTTTAATTTATATGCTTGCACCAGCTCTTTAGAAAAGGAATCCATGCAGTTCCATATTTCTTGATCTGTTTCTATCTTTTGCTCTTTTAAAGACTTCGTTTTAAAAGGGATTACATTCAATTTCTTAGAATTGTCGCTTGTTTTTCCCTTTTTTTTGTCTTTTTTATCGCTCATATTGGATTTTTATCATGATTTTATGCTAATGTCAACAATATTTTTGTTATTTTAACAAAAAATATTAATATTTTTATTGATTTTTTGTTAAAATATACATATATATAAAGAGTATATTTATGAATGATTCATTAAAAAAAAAGAATATTTCAAAAAGTGGACTGTTGTTGAAGAATATTTTGGACATTTCAAATGTCGGTCAAAGAGAATGCTCTCAAAATATGGATGAACATGATCAGTACCTAAGGAACTATATTTATACAGAAAAAGAAATAAAGTTAGGAAGAAATTTTTCCTATAATTTTTTAGCTGCTATTTATCATTCACTATCTATTAATAGAAAAAGTACTAGAGCTAACGAAGAATTTGATAAAATCATCCAAGATAAAAATAATTTAAATTTAGGTTTAGAAAATACGTTATTAATTCCTGCTATCGAAAGACATATACTTGCTCTGTCAAAACTGAGAACATCAATTTTTGATGAAAGCCAAGAAATAATTTTTGATAATTATGTACAACAAATTTTTCCAGAAGAATTTAGAGAATATGATGAATTTTTAAGAAACATGGATCATCAAAGAGAAGGATTTAAAAATATAGAAAATGTTAGATTGGTTTATTATGAACCAAAAGAGGCTGCTAACAGACTTAAAGGTATGAAAAACAGAACAGATAAAGATAATACAGATTTAACTTCTTTTTCACCAACTGATGAAAATTTTAAAAAATTTAAAAAATTTGAGAAAAGAGCAGAGTCAATAAATAATTTTTATTCTGTCTGTGAAAAACGAAGGGAGAATTATCTTCCATCTTTTTATTCTCCAACAGATTTTAAAGAAGCCCAAATGCCATATTTTAATAAAGGAAATTTTTTGATTAAAAGAAGTGCAATTAATTCTTTAAAAAAAGAAAATATTATTGGTGGAGAGGTTGTTATTAAATCTGGGCAATTTAGCTTTGAACCTGTTGTTAAGAAGGAAGAAAAACAAAAGAAAAGTTGGTTTTTTGGAAAACAAAAGGAAAAAGAGAAACAGATAGAAATTGAATTAAAAAAAGAAGTAGCAGAAATTGAATTGCAAAAAGTAAAGTTTGAAACTGAACTTGCTGCAGAAATAAACAAAGTTCAAGAAGAAACAAGTAAAACTCTAAAATTACACGAAGATTTATTAAAAAAAAATAGAGAAATTGATCAAGAAAATAAAGAACTTAAAAAAGAATTAATGATTTTTAAAAATATAGTAAAAAAAAATTATTCTTTAGATCTAAATAAAGAAAAAGAAAATGAACAAAAGAAATTAATTGAACAAGGTAGAGATGTGAGGAAACTTTCTGCAAAAGGAAAAAAAATAAGTTTGTTTGATATTGATAAATTAATTAATAAACACGGGAATACTAAAATTATAAGAGAATTTGTTAATTCTTTGGGATTTGGTTCAATATTAGATGAACCCGAAAATGAAAAAATACCAGGTTTATTTGAGGAAAAAGAAGAAATAAAAACTTTTTTAAAAAAAGAAGAAAAGAAAAGAGCTTAAAAATATAAATGAAACAACAACTAATAACTTGGTTTGACTGTGAGAGCGACGCTGGTAGCGCTCTTAAAGCAACTTGTTTATCTGTATCATGGATAACTTGTGAACTAAATAATAATTTTAAAATAATAGAAGATTTATCAGGTACTCTTAATTCAAGATTTAAAAATAGCAGACCGTTTGAGGTTGATGCGATGTTAGCTCACAATATTCCTATCGAAAATATAAAAAATCAAAAACTTTCAAACTGTGAATTGGTTGATGAGTGGGAGAAGGCTTTTAAGCACTTAAGTGACAAAGGTACTATATTCGCCACATTCAATGGATTTAATTATGATAATTTACTTTTGAATAATTCTCTATTTATTAATTTAAAACGTCCATACATAACTTCCAAACAGCAATTTGATTTACTTCCAGCAGTTAGAGCTTGCTCGGTATTTGCACCTGGTGCCCTTGAATATGAGGACAATGCTAAAGGAAATAAAAGCTTCAAACTACAAGCAATGCTTAGAGCAAATGGATTAACAACTGAAAAAGCACATGACAGTTGGCATGATACACTTAGCACTCTAAAATTGGGCAAACTATTAAATGATAAAGCGCCTGATATTTTTTCAGCTGCTTTAGAATTAAGACGAAAAGCTGATGTGCTACCGAAAATAAAAAAGGAAGATATTTTTTGTTGGCATGAAGCATATTTTAAAACCACAATTTATTGTGGAACTTATCTAGGAGAATCTATATTTCCTGGTTGGTATTACCTATACGATTTAAGAAAAAATCCAGAGGAAATTCTTTCATTAGACATGCAAGGTTTAAAAGAGGCATTGTCTAGATCCAAAAAATGGATCAGAACATTAAAAAGTAATCGTGCTCCCATAATTATGAAAAAAGAAATGTATGAACTTGATGAAGAATATAGAGCATTAGGTATGACCGAAATAAAAAAGAGATATAATTTACTAAAAAAATACAAAGAGGAGCTTGCAAACAAAGTGAGGCTAATTCAGGAAGAAAGCTATAATGAAAAAAAAGAGTTTAACCAGACTGATCAACACCCAGAAGAAAAAATTTACTCTTTAGATATAACGATTGAAGAAAGAAACTTAATGAATCAATTTAATTTAAATAATAGCGCTAAGGAAAGGAAAAATATTTTTAACCGTTTTAAAAATGACGATTTAAAAAAACTTGCTGAAATGAAAGTTTTTGACAACTATAAAAAAGAAGAACTAGAAAAAAAATTTTGCGAAATATTTAGCTTGAGAGATTATAAAAGAGTAAAAAAAAGAGTTGCAAAACTAATACTTGACACTTCAGATACACCTTCACCATTTACAAAAATTCCTACGCAACTTGCAAGAATTGATACACTAAGAGTAATAGCTGAAAAAAATGAAGATGATGAAAAAATGAAGCAATTGGATGAATTAAATAAATATCTAGAAGACATGATGAACGACTACGAAAAAGTTTCTTAAAATATATGGCAAATAAATTAGAACAATTTTTAGAAAAACAAATTAATAGCGGAAATATCGAATGGGAAAGCAAAAGTAAACTAATCCGATCAAGTAATGAACAAGTTAACGGACATACAACTAAAATACTTAAAAAATTTGAAAATAAATTTAATTTTTCAATTGATCTCAAAAACAAAGAAATAAAAAAATACTTTGATAAACTTCCCAAAAATAGCATAATTAACGTGTTAAGAGCCAGAGATGAAATAAATAAAAATTTATCATCAAAGAACCAAATTGGTGGGGAAAGAAGTTGCAAAATAATTTATGACCGACTAAAAGATCCAAAGTTCAACAATAATAATTTAAAACCACAAACTTTAGATAATCAAGTATCAAGAGTACAAGTATATAAAGTTTCAAAACAATTCGAAGACAAAGTTAAAAACATGAATGATAAGCTTAAAGATTGGGCTTATATATATTTGGAGGATACTCAAGCTGGAAATAAAACTTTAAGATTACATATTTTTGACTCTATCCTTTCAAAGGATAAAAGAAAAAATGAAAAAAAATATATTGTTGGCAAAACAATAAAAAGTACTACTTTCCCGCCTAATGATGAGTCATTAAAAAAAATTCAAAAATTGATTAATGAAAGGTAAAAAAATTATCACGCCGGAAATAGAAAAAAAAATTATAACTTTGCGAAAAAAAAAAATTGGCGCTCCGTTAATTGCAAAAAAGTTAGGATTATCAAGGGCTCCAGTAGGTAAATATTTAAAGATAATAACAGAAAAAAGAATAATACCTCGTCTAGAACGTAAGGATTATAAAAGTTGGGAAAAATTTATAAGATATAAAAAAAGACCCAAAATACATAATATTGTTCATAAAATTAATCCCAAAGACAGATTTCCTATATGGGCAAAATACAAAATCCAATTCTCAACGCCTTCAAAAACAACAATAAGTAATATCCCAAAAAAATTTCAAGGAATACAATTTTTTAAAGATAAGAAAGAAGCAGAAAAAGCTTTAGATCAAAGAAAAAATCTTACAGAAAAACTATTAAAATGGAACTATATGGATATGAGGAATAAAAGAAATAATTAATAATTTTTTGATAATAATTGAACTATTTTTTTAACACCTTTTTTTTTTATAGAATTTTTATTGACAAATAAAGCTGCTGAGGATTTTATAATAGAGGCGATTTTTTTAAGTCGATTTTGTCTTAAGGTAAAACCGGAGGAAACTAAATCGACACATATATCCGACTTAGAAATCCAAGGATACAGTTCAACACCAGATTGGGCATCTATAATTTCATACTGAGTAATACCCTTACTATTAAACCATTCTCTTGTTAAATTTTTAAAACCCGTAGCAACACGCATTAGTCGTTTTTTTTTATTATAAAACTCATAACTGATCTCTTCTAGGTCAGTGGGATTTGTGACATCAAGCCAAATACTGGGCACACAAACAGAGAGTTCAGCTTTAGAAAAATCGTATTTTTTAACCATTCTTATTTTTGATTGAATACTCGGTTCACTTTCTTTCCAAAGATCAATGCCTGTTATGGCTATATCACAAACTCCTGTACCCAAAGAATTGACAATTTCTTTTGCGCTCATATAATTTATACGCACATTTGGATATTTCTTAAGATAACCAAATAATTGTCTATCACGAGAAGAAGTTTTTAAATTTTTTTTTTAAATAAAGCATCTACCCCCTCTTTCATTCTACCTTTAGCTATGTAACCATATGAAACTAGATTATTTTTCATATTAAATTAAGATTAACTGCAGCTCCTACTGCTGGACAATTTTTATATCCTAAAAATTTTAGAAGCTGGTCGAATCTTCCCCCGGAAATGTAAGTTATTTTATTCCCATTAAATTTTATATTGGCCTGAAATGCCATTCCTGTATAGTATTCAACATTCCTGCCGATGTCGGTAGAAAATAATATTTTTACATTATTTTGATAATTTTTTTTTAATGGAAAATAATCAGAACCAATTACTAAATTTAAATTATTTTTTTTAAAAAACTCATTCAATTTTTTTGGAGCTTCTTCTATCGGACATTCTATTTTTAAGTAATCATTAATTATTTTTGAGTTTTTTTTAGTTTCTATTGTACGTGGGCTTTGCATCTTAATGTCGAAGCGATCTAAAATTTCCTTTAATGATCGACCTGCATAAATCTCCTGCTGATTTCTTTTTCTTAATTTCTTTGCAAGCCTTTTATCTTTTTCTACAACTTTCTGGTCAACATAATTGTTGGATAACTTTTTTAATAGCTGATTAAAATACTGTCTTCGACTTAAATGCCTACGGATTCTCTCTCTCCACCTCTTTGGAAGATTTTCAAGTCTGTTGATTAGTGCATCAAATATTTCAATATTATTTAATTTTAATACAGCTTTTTTGTTAAAGTTACTATTTTTTAATATCTTTAAAGAAGTTTCTAAAATTTCTTTATCATCCAAATGCTTATTTTTTGAATAAAAAATTTCAAAACCCTGCTGCTTTTTGATGGGTGAATTTAATTTATCCAAAGGCATTTGGTAAGAATTGCCTTCATAGTAAATTTTTTTTCTCTTTTTTATATTTTTCATTAAGATCGCACTACATATTGTCATATCAGGACGAAGAGCCCATTCGGTTAGATTTTTTTTATCATAAAAAGAAAACATATATTTACGAAAAGTCTCGCCCGATCTTTTCAAAATATTTTTTGATTGGACTACCTGAGGAAGTTCAATCTTCTTAAAATTTTTGGACTCTAAAATTTTATTAAAGGATGATTTTCTTAATTTCATTGATTAAATTGCTTCTTGGAATTATTATTTGATTATCTTCACCCTTTTTGGCTAAAAGGTTTTTTAATGTGACAGTATCATCTTTAAATTCATTCTCGCCGCAAATAATTGCTACGGAGCAACCGCGCTTGTTTCCATAAGTAAGTTGCTTACCCATATTTTTACTTGGGTCTAAAAAAATCTCTGAATTAATATTATTTGATCTTAAGTCTTCTAAAATTTCGTAATATTTTGGTAAAAATTTTTCTTCCATTACACAAATCAAAATAGGCTTGGGTTCGTCAACTTTCATTTTATTTAACTCTGACCCCGCCATTATTCTTTCAATACCAAAACTGACACCGACACCAGGGACATCTACACCTTTAAATCTAGATATTAAACTCGAGTACTCACCACCCGAACAGATACTAATTCCCTCCCAATTCTCAAAATTTAACTCAGTTTCAACTGTCCAGCCATCATAGTAAAAAAGTCCCCTGCATTTTTCTAAACAAAGCTGAACTTGTTTTGCATATTTTCCGAAACTTACTATCTCTAGTAATTTTTCCATTTCCAAAATTCCTTCTTTTGATAAAGAATTTTTTAAATTTGATTTAATTTCTTTTAGATTTTTAAACTCAATAAAATTCATTACTTCATCAATTTGACTTTTAGAAAGATTGGCTCCAACTTGTACCGCACCAGATTTATCAACTCTTTTTTCTCCTAATAAATCTCTAACTCCACTTTTGCCTATATTTGGATTCCCAACCTTATCAATGGCTCTATAAAGACTCATTTTTTGTTTTTCATCCGATATTTTTAGATCATTAATAAAACCTTCAATAATTTTTCTGTTACTGACACAAATTTTAAATTGAGAACTTCCAAAACCCAACTTAAACAATGTATCTCCGATAAGATTAATTAATTCAGAATTAGCTTGGGATTTATTAACGTTTCCAACTATGTCTGCATCCGCTTGGGTAAAAGATTTCAGTTTTATTTTTTTTGAGTCAAATTTTTCGTTTCGGGCTACGGTGCCTATTTGATAGCGTTTATAAATCGATGGTAATTCACGAAATTGTTCAGCATAAAATCTAGCCAGAGGCGCTGAGTTATCATATTTTATTGTTAATTTTTCTTTTCCATCCTCAAATGAATAAACATCGCTCATGGGATTGTTTGGATCTGCTGCTAAAAAACTTCCAATATTTTCACTAATTTCTGCAAAAGGAGTTTCTAGAGCTGAAAAACCAAAATTTATAAAATTATCCTCAATAATTTTAATTATTTTCTTTTTTCTAGCCAATGAAGTTCCCCATCTATCAACCCAACCTTTTGGAAGACGTGCTACAAGTTTATCTTTTTTCATGGTTTAATTTCGTTTGAGATCGCTATGGTACCCGATTCCTTATTTGCAAAGGACCCTTTTCTTTCACAGAGAAATATGCTTCTACTACACCAATCGGGCATCTTGACGATTGCAAATTTAATTTACTTCAAATTTATCCTTTATTAATTTTATATTATTTTTTATGTAATTTAAATTTAAAATGAAAATAGCTAGCCTTAGCCAGCATGTGTAAAGCCATGATGGCTTGATAGAATAGATATTTTAATTTTGTTAATCATTGATGTTTAAATAACACATTATTTATAAATTGCAAGTAACGTGTGTATAGGAACTTAAGATCTTAATTAAAGATCTAAAAGCTCCTATACATTACAGATTGATAGCTAGTCTATAGCCTTCAATGAGACCGCCGAGGGTCCCTTTTCACCGTCTTCTACAGAAAATTCTAATTTTTGGTTTTCTGATAAAAATCTGAGACCGGCATCACGGACAGCAGATGCATGAACAAAAACGTCCTTCTGGCCGTCCTCACGTTCTATGAATCCATAACCTTTTTTACCGTTAAACCACTTCACTTTACCTTTTAGTATCGTCATCTTTTACTCTTTCTTCTTATTGTTTACTTATAGCCAAATTGACTAGGGACTTAATATAGAATTTAAAAATTATTGCAAGCTAAATGAATAAAAAAAAATTTTAGTCTTAAGGAACTTAAGTAATGAAAAATTATTACAAAATTAAAACACTATGATGAGTGGTGGTCACGCGTTGATTTGCACAACGGACCCCTTCCTTTTCAGGGAAGTGCTCTACTACCTGAGCTACGTGACCATTTTGTGAGGCCTTCAAGCATCTCAATATCGAAACACTATGCGGGCTTTATGAATATCGTAACCAGACAATTCAAATTTACATTTGTCGCCAGCTAAAATTCTAATTCTGTTTTTCTTAATTTTCCCTGCGCTATAGGCAATGACATAGTGCCCATTAGATAATTTACACTTGAAAGTTGCGTTGGGCAAAAGTGTCTCTACTACGCCATCCATTTCAATAAGCTCTTCCTTTTTTGACAAATTATTATCTCCTCATCCTAGATTTTATACTCATACTATGTGCCCACATTTTCTCTTCATTTGCAATATATCTAGCTGATTTACCAATAATTTCAATACCTAGTTTCGATAAATTAATATGCGATACTTTTTTTAAATACTCATTAATATTTAATCCTGATGCAAATTTGGAACTACCATAGCAAGGAAGAAGGTGCGTTGTCCCCACCGAAAAGTCACTAACTGACATAGGAGTATATCTTCCAATGCATATTGAACCTGCATTAGAAATCTTAGAAATATATTTTTTATAATTTTTTACATTTACTTCGAGATGTTCAGGAGCCAATTCATTACAAACATTTATAATTTGTTTATCATTTTTACAAAGAATTATTTTACCATATTTTTTTAAACTTTTTATTGCAACATCTTTTGTTGGTATAGTTTTTATATCTTTTTTGATTTTTTTAATAACTTTATCTATTATGTTTTTATATTTGGTTATCAAAACACACTCGGAATCTGGCCCGTGCTCTGCCTGCGAGATCAAACTCCAAGTAATGGCATCTAAATCAGTTTTGTTGTCGGCTATGATGCAAATTTCACTAGCTCCTGCTACCATGCTTTCAACCCCGACCGATCCTGAAACCAATTTTTTACTTTTAGTTACATATGCATTACCAGGGCCTGTAATTTTATTTGTTTTTTCTACGTAAGCTAGATATCCGATTGCTTGAGCACCTCCACAATTTATAATTTTTGTTACACCACATTTTTTTGCAGCATAAGCAACAGCTGCATTTAATTTTCCCTCTACTCTCGGATTTGCAACAATTATATTTTTAACATTAGCAATTTTTGCCGGAATTGCTTGAAAAAGAAGACTTGAGGGTAAGTTTTTTGGAACATAACAGCCAACTTTATTTATTGGAATACTTTTATATTCAATTCTATTTTTATATTTATCAATATACTTAATGTCTTTAGTTTTTTGTAGCTCATGAAACTTTTTAATTCTATTATAGGAAAAATCTATTGCCTTTTTAACATTAGGATTCAAACTATTAATAGCAGCATTTATTTCCTTTTTAGTTGGAAAAATTTTTGAATTATTACTATATTTTTTTTCATATTTGCGAAGAGCTTTTATGCCATCTTTCTTAATTTCTCTTAATATTTTTGGAACAATTGATGTATCTATATCTTTTCCAGATCTGCGTTTTTCTAATAATTTATTTATTTTGATTAAATAATTTTTGCTATTACAATTAATTATCTTCATTATTTATTATTTTTTGATCTGTCAATTCTATATCTATTACTTCTGCGTTGAGAGTTATAAATCTATTATTAGAAAATAAAAGTATTATCTCATAATTATTATCTTTTTTTAATAAGTCTATAGCTAAAAGTTCAAATATTTCCTCTTTATTGGAAAATTTGAAATTTTTTAATTTTGTGGAAATTATATTTGAAAACTTAATAATAGATTTAATTTTTTTTTTATTGCTTGATTGCTCTTTATCTAATCTTTCAATCAAAAATAAGAATATCTTATTTTTTGGCAAATACTTTAATTCACTAGATTTTATTATCCCTTCTGAAACAAGCGCTGAAATGTAAGGTAGGTCCTCATGCGATTGACAAGTGATTTTTTTTAAAAATTGCTTATCCATCAAGATTTTTTTTTAATATTAACCC
>MDTE01097113.1_pt1 | contig 12188 bp, 13 predicted proteins | sample 811231 | NCBI WGS metagenome assembly MDTE01 (sample SAMN05326651, study PRJNA326480) | marine metagenome | isolation source: seawater | place: Indian Ocean: Red Sea | collected 2010
AATAATCATTTTATCCATTTTAAAAATCAGTAAGATCTATTTAATTAATAATATCATTTGGGATTAATCTAATTTTTTTACATACTCTATTAATAAACCTCTGAAATAAAAAAATAAAGTATTTATTCTCCCACCAAAAGATGCAATTTTTAAAAAATAACTTTTTAACTCAAAAACGCCTTTTAGGTTATTAGAAAGCAATTTTTCTTTTTCAAGATTATTTGAATTGAATCCAATATGATGTATTCCGAAATTATTATTTTTGGCATAATTCCAGACTGTAGAATTCTCATCTATTGGCACAACAAACTCCATCCAAAGATCATTCTCTTTTAAATGAAAAAAATAAAGTTCATTTTTCTGTTCTTTATCTAGATAGTACTCCTTTATATCATCAGGCTGTATATTAAATGCTTTATAAGCATCTTCTATATCGTTACAAACAATTCCTAGATGATGTATCTTTTCCATTTTTTTTTAAATATTATTATTTTAATTATATTTATATTTATTTTATAAATCCAAGATCGGTTCTTTAGTTCCGTCTTTTAAAAATATCATATTATTTTTATAAAACTCTTTTACAAGAATATTAAATGTTTTTTCTGCATCATAAAATTCAAGGTTAGTTAATTTACTAGAAATTTGACATTTTTTTACGATATTTTCGCTCTCTAAGATTTTTGAAGCTCTATTAAAATCAAACCCATAATAGTTTTTTTTATGATTCCTAATTCTTAAAAAAGCTGAATAGTTATTCCCTATATATTGACCGTTTTTGTAGACATCAACATTAAATTTTTTGTTATATCTATATGTAGCTCCGCATAATTGTTCTATATAATGAATCATTGTATTACCATAATTTAAAGGTCTTCCAATATGTAAAAATTTTGTGTTTAATTTTAGTATTCTTTCAAAAATACAATCATAACCAAATGCACTTTTACCAATATTATTGACAATTTCTTTGGATTTGGGACCTATCGAACAATAAGAAAATAATGGATGTTCTGATCTTTCACTTTCAGAATTATTTATAAACCAACTATTTAAGGCTCCAAGACTAGTTTTTGTTTTTTTAGTATCAAATATGCCTTTTGTTGTATAAGAAAAAGTAGGGATAATAGCTGTGATATTTCTTTCTAAAATAGGTTCAATAAATGTTTTTAAGAAATTATCCTTTCCTGAGAATTGGTCCATATATTGAGAAAATCCTCTTAGATCAGAGTAAATATAAATTACCTCACAATTAGACAGCTTAAATTCATTGTATTTTGATATTAATTCATCTTTGAAATTCATTCGATTATATTATCTCCATTTACGATTTCTGCTTTAATTATTCCATTTTTAAATGCAATTTCAATTAAATTTCCCGAAATATAAAGAACTTTACCTATACTTTCATTTTGTTGACACTTAAAAAACTTATAATTTTTTAACTCAACTATTTGATCATCAACTAATGTTTTTGGGAAACCCCATGGAGATCTCTTAATACCAAAATAAGATGATCTAAAAATCCTATCAATTTTATTTATTGACTCATTCCAATCTATTGGTTGAGAAAGAGGATTTGCATTAGTATAATATTTTCTCTTTTTTAAGTCTTGCTTCTTTGTCGAAATGTTTCCAATATTATCCTGAGTGAGAAACATAATAAAGTCTTTAATCAAGGTAATTCCTTCATTAGTTGACTTTATGAGTAATGAGATAGCAGTTTCTTCTTTACTGATTTCAATTCTTTTACTATCTACTATTTCTCCACCATCAATAATGTTATTCATTTTGTGTAAAGTGACTTCATGATATTTTTCATTATTATAAATTGACCAGCTTGTAGGATTTAAGCCTGCATATTCAGGGAGTCTTCCTGGATGAAGATTATAACCTCCATATTTTGTATGATTTAGAATTAAATCATCAACTATAAAAGGTGAAAAAACACTTAAGATAAAATCTATTTGATTACGAATAATAATTGATTGATTAATTTTTTCTAAAAGTTCAACTTTACTTATTATGCAAATGTTATTTTCTCTAGCAATTTTAAAAAATGCTTTATTACTAATACCTTTTTCGTTAGTTATTAAAAAACTGATTTTTATATTATTTTGTTTTATTAAAAATTTCAGACATCTTAAACCAGCCGATTCAGATCCAAAAAAAATTACCTTATAAGTATGATCTTTTCTAGTTTCAATATTTTTCATTTATTATTAAGAGAATTTTAGTTATTTAATCGTAAATTTATCAAAAAAAATATTTAGTGATTTATCAAAAAAGATACCAAAAAATCTTTTAATTCTACAAATAGATAAATTTAGTTCTCTCTTTAATTTGTTTTTATTATAAGAATTTTTCATTCTCTTTAGTACAAACTATATGATTTTTGTATTCTTTCTTTGATGCAATAGATATTGTCCAACTATAAAAATAAAATTGATTAATAGATAAATGTATTTTTTTATCTTTATTACTAAATATATTATTTCTTTTATTAAACTTCCATGAATCCATATCCCTAATAATAGATCCTCTTTCCCATTTTATTGCTGATTCCAAACCACACCAAAAATTAAGAATATCAAATTTATCTTTGAAAACATCTTGATTACTATTTCTAAGTAACTTTTTAGAAAGCAATTTATAATTAAATATCCTGTCTTTTCGTTCCATATCAACACCTATTCTTTTTTTATCCCAAGCAATAATAAGGGCATCTTTTGTATGGCTAATACTTATATAACCTAGATTATTAGGTAGTTCTGGTGGTTTGTTAGGATAAGCTATTATTGGAACTGAAAGTGGCTCTATTTTAAATAAACTGCTAAGGGATTCTCTTATATAACCTCTTGTCTCTAGAAATCTTTCTGACATTCTTGGTGATAAATCTCTAGCTATTTTTATTTCCTCATCAGAATTAATTTTCTGATAGCCTTTCAACTTAAAAAACCATAATCTAGTTTTATCCTGGTTAAAAAAATTATCTTTACTAATTATATTTTGATCAATTTTCAACTTATTAAATCTTATTTTTATATTTTGCTAGAAGCATATCTTTAATCGAAGCTAATTTACTTTGTGAAGAATTCATTCCAACTTTTCTAACTTCTTTTTGTGCATTACTATTTAATAAGGAATCATTAACTTCACATAATTGACAATTAGTAATTAAATCAGCATTTCTTTCCACTAGTATCCTAAGTGAAACTCTTGGTGTACCTTCATGGGTCGGGTAAGTGCCATGAAGAATGTACGGATGCCATACATAAAACTCTCCTGGTCTACCTATTAAAACTTCTTCTTCAAAAATTTCATTTTTAAGAAATATTTTTTTATTCTTAATTTCTATTTCATGTGGAAATACCATAGGACCAAATTTATGGCTATCTTTTAATACAACGAGAGGACTTTCTTTAAGAGAAACATTAGTTAAGTAATAATAAAAAGTCACAAAATCAGGGGTTCTAGAGGGAAAATCGATTATATCTTGATGAAAATCAATACCATTAAAATATGTCATTAATCTTTTATCTGGTTTTATATATTTTCCTAGATTTGCCTGAGCTTTTCCTCCTAAATCATTACTGACCCAATCTGGCATATAACTAGTAGGAACTCCTAAGACAAATTTATAATCTAATATTCTATATCTTTCTCCGCAAATCCTTTTAAAAGAATTTGTGATAGCTTCATTCTCAAAAAAATTCGAAATTTGCATTTTTTCTGCAATATTTCTGCCTGGCATAGGGTTAGTTTTAATGTTTATATATTTCTCACAATCTTTTTTATCGTTGATAAACAAATTTTCTATATCTATCTCTTTAAGTATTTTCTTTCCTAATTTTTCAGCATAATTTGTATCAATATTACCTATATATTCAAAGCCATTATTAATAAACATTTTTCTGATTTTTTATTATTTTACACCTTTAATCATCAAAAACTACAATATAAAGATTAGGAAAGAAAACCTGAATGATATCCATTCTCAAAATATGGATTAAGTTCAATAAAATTATTAAACAATTTCTCACTGACAATCATTTGATTAGTAGATGACATAATATTTCCTAATCTGATATTATCGGTCGGTACTAATTTTAAATAATCATCAGATTCATTTTTTAAATAAAACATAAAAAGATTTGCACTTCCGCCAGAACCTTTTTTTAGCGCTATTTTTTGATCTATTCTTTTAATATATCTATCTATAGAAGTAGTCAAATTTTTAATTGATCTTTCGAAATTTTGTATTAATTTAGTGTTATCTATAATTTCATCATTATCAGCTATTTTCACATTATTTCCTTTCTCGAAGACATAGCATAAACAATCTTGTTTTATTCCAATACTAAAAAATTCTGAAAGCTTATAATCATATCTGTTCATTATAGTTTTCAAATAAAATGTATTTAGGTGAGTACAGTGTTCAAAATTAAATAAATAGTATGGTGCAAATTTTGAGTAAAAATCAAAAGATGGGATTTCAATAAATATTTTGGCATTTCTGCAAGCTTCACTTTTCAATAGCAGATCAAAGTAATCACTAATATCTGGAATATGCTCACAAACATGTGACATAAAAATCGCATCATAAACAAAACCTGAAAAATCATTTAAATGTTCCTTTAGATCTTGCTTAATAAATCTTATGTTTTCATTACAATTTATTTTTTGTTCATTTTCTATAGAATAATCTAACACTGAAAGATTAGTTTTTTTGTCTAGGATAGATCCCACATTATTTATACCTCCACCTATTTCAAGTACATTAATTGGTTTGAATCTATCGAATGTTTTTTTCCAATGTATATGATTTTTTTTTACTTGATACTTAGGGGTATTGGTATATAAGTGTTTATAAAATTCAACTTTTTGTTTTTTATTACTAATAAAGCCGCAATTCAAGCATTTTTCAATGTGTAAGTCCCCAATTGGTTTTATTTTTTTTAATTTATGATCCTCTGGAAGAGAAGGCATTATAACTGGAAAATCAATAAGTTCTAGAACTGTTTCTGTGCGACTATTACAAATTGGGCAGTTATTCATTTATATTTTTTGGTTATGATAGCATTCCTAGGGATTAACTAATTTGAAAATCAATATAAATATATAAACTTTATAGTTGTCACTTTAAATATATCTTTTTTGTAAAGTTTGTGGGCAATGATCAATATTCCTTAGACTCAATCTAGACAAATTTATATTTGAAGAAACATATATAAAAACTATACAAGCATTTATTTTTAATTTAACTTTCGAAGCAATTTAAATAAAACTTTTTCATCTTTAATAATTTTTATACTATCTTTCTTGAAATGTAAATCTTGTTTTACATAATTGTTTTTAGATAAAAAGAAGATTCTTTTGGGTAAGTAAATTAAAGAAAGATTACTTTTTCTTGAAAATTCTCTAATAGCAGATGTTTGTCCTTCAAAGATCATATAGCTATTATTTAAATTAAATTGTTTATTCATAGTAATCACATTAATTTCATTAACTTGTTGTTTATAAAAATTAAATAGATAATTCTTACATGCTGGTCTAACAACAATATATGTTTTCCCTTTTACCCAAATTTTCCTAAATTCTTTCCATCTTTCAATAGTTTTATCAATATGAAATTCTGAATAATAGTTTGTCCAAGGATCTGCATAAGGGACTAAATTATTTGCAAAAACATATAAATCGTTATTTTTTAATTTTGGATATTTATCATTTTTAATGATCTCGAAGCCATATTGCCTTTTAATAATCTTTCTTTTATTAAATAAGGTTGATGATAATTGCTTGTTAAAAAAATCTATATCATCGAAAAAGTGTTTATGCAATTCTATTGGCAGGAGAAAATTTGGGCTTTGCTCTAAATTATCCTCACAATGGTGATTCATTATGGGATTTCCACAAGAAATTCCATAACACCCACCGTGTAATGCTATGTAGACACCCTTCCATTTCTTACTTATTTTTTTATTTTGTCTAGATAAATGATTTTCAAGGTATGATTGATGATTTGCGTAGCAAACAATTGAATTTACAATTTTAAACTTTGACAAAAAGATAATAAATCTATAAATTTCTCTACTTATTAATTCAGTTTTTGTATAGTAAATTTCTCTTAATTCATATAATTTATCCATATAAAATTTTAAGGGTTCAATTTTTCTTCGATTAGGATTTAATTTTATATTTTTAAAAAGCTTTTTTTTTGAAAAAATAATCAATTCTGCTGGAATTATTATTTCAAGATTATGATCTTTTTTTTTCTTATTAATATGTTGAAGCAAATCTTCTGCTACAGAATGCATAATTAAAATATTAAGTTTAATACTTCTTTTACTATCTTGTAGCCACCTTATTAATGAAATTATTTGGTATAAAAATAATTTTATTTTTATTAATTTGGGAATATTTATATCTACTATAAAATTGTTATGGTTTATTAATTTAGATATTGTAACTTTTTTATTTTCGCGTCTGTTGAGATTATTTTGAATATTTTGATATTCAATAATCGATATATATCTTAAGCTATCAATTTGAATTCTTTCTTTAATAAGATTATCTTTAATCTTTTTTAATTCCTTTTTAAATAAGGAATTTGTCCTTAAAAATCTTTTTTTTATGCTTAATTTCTGATTATCAGCTTCATGTTCTAAACTATTTAAATCCATTTAATTTAGATTCCATATATTCTCCTTTTGATATTCTTACCAAAAAAGTTTCTCTTCCCAAATTTACTTAACAAAGAGAAGGATTTTAAAATATATATATTTTAAAATCCTATCCATTCTTTGGTTATTATTAAAAATTGATGCACACAAAAAAATTCATTTAATAATTAACATTATCCTTTGATTTATTCATGAATTAATAAAATAGCGATTTCTCGAAAAAATCCCGGATTTAATTTTCCTTTTAATGATTTCTTTGGTATTCCAATACTTTTCTCATTTAAAGAATACTCAATTAATTCCTAGAAAAATTTTAGGGTTCCAAAAACTCTCTAAATGAGAAACTATAACTTCATTGTCTTACAAGCCATGAACTAGTTTTCAATAATATTTATAAAGAATTTTGTTTATTAACATTCTATTTTTTATTCCTAACTAATTTCTAACTACTAGTGCTTCTCTAAAAATATATTTTAAAGAGGTATATCACTTTGAAATCAACTCCTCAAGTTAAATGTTTGGAGAAACCTTTTTAATTCACAATATAAACGAACGTTGGATTTCATTTTTACCTATTTTTTTTAAGATTTTTAACAAAACCCCATTTTTGGAAGATACGTTAATAAAAAATTCTCCTCTACGAACTGACTTTATAGGTGGCAAAGGTTTATGGTTAGCTTTAACAAAAGCAATAATTTCAGTAACATCTTCTTTTTTTGATTTGTTGCTATTTAAACCAATCGAATTATCGGAATGCAAATATAAAGAACCAATCAGCTTCTCTTTTTTATAAATCAAATACCAAGCTATATAAGGATTAGATAAAACAAAATTATTGTGTTCTATTAACGATGGAGTATCTTTATGACTTATTGAATTTTTTCTATCCAATAACAGTTCATACAATTCACTAACTTGTTTAGATGTTGGGATAATTTTTTCAAAATTAAGAATCATAAGTATTCAAACCTTAGCCAAATTTTTCATATAATGACAATATCGTCAATGGCATAGTGAAAGGTAGACTATAAGATTTCATACAGCATACTCGTAATACAAAATATCAGCATCTTCCTTAACGAGAAGGAAACCCACAGCCTTAAATGATTTTTGACTTGGGATATTAATCGACTTTATTTCAGCATCAATAAATTTAACTCCTGAAAAAGACTTTTGAAAGAAAGATATAGCATCTATTAAACATCCTTTCGTTTTACGTTTACCACGCATTTTTGGAGATAGGTTGATTGAAATAATCGCTCTATTATCTTCTACATCAAAACGAACTATTGCAATTTTTTCACTAGTGCTTTCATCCTCACATATTAAAAGCAGTCTATCTGTATTAACAAGTGATGTCGCAAACCAAGTGGAATGAACTTTCCAATCAATTAAGTCGGTTTTTTTCGACATATATCTTGTAAGTTCATCATTTCGCCAATTAAATATATCTCTGCTATCAAAGTAGTTAGCTTTGCGAATGATTGGCATCTAGTGTCTATCCAATTTGCATTTTTATATTCTAACTATACGTAAACCTCTTTATATCTACTATAAAATATATACTTGTCGAACTTATAAGTGCTTAGTTAATCATTTTCTGCGTTTACTCCTAAAAATTTTTGCTTTTCAACGACAATAAAATTAATAAGCGGCTTTATTTTTAAAAACTCTCGGTTCTATCTCATAGAATCTTTACGAATATCTCTTATTTATTTTTAAAAATAAAAAAATAATTTTTTAATTTCTTAAAATTTTTTAATAGAGCAAACTATAATGATTATCTGTAGAGTTTAATTTATTTCTTTTTTATTAATTTTGAAAAAATCAAAACAATCTTTTTATCTAAATGAAAAAAAATAAAAAAGTACATTTACCTTATGGCAGGCAAAATATAACAAAAAAAGATATTGAAGCTGTTGTTGAAATCCTCAAAAGTCCAACCATAACCCAAGGACCAACTGTCTCATTATTTGAAAAAAAAATCGCTACAAAAGTTAGAGCTAACAACGTTATTGCTGTAAATAGTGCTACTAGTGCCTTACATATAGCATGTTTAGCTCTTGGGCTGGAAGAGGGTGATTGGCTTTGGACCTCTCCAATCACTTTCGTTGCATCTGCTAATTGCGCATTATATTGTAAAGCGAATGTTGACTTCGTGGATATAAACCCTCTTACGGGTCTAATGAGTGTAGAGGCTTTGAAAATAAAACTTAAAAAAGCTGAGATTCAAGGGAAAATTCCAAAAATTGTTGTACCAGTCCACTTAGCTGGTGCTAGTTGTGATATGAAGGGAATTAGAGATTTAGCAAAGAAATACAAATTTTCAATTATTGAAGATGCAAGTCATGCCATAGGAGGTATGTACAAAAGTAAACCAGTAGGTTCATGCGAATATAGTGATATTTGTGTATTTAGCCTTCATCCAGTAAAGATAATAACAACTGGAGAGGGAGGTCTTGCAACTACAAATAAAAAAAATCTTGCCCAGAAAATGTATGATTTAAGAAGTCATGGTATTACAAAAGATCAACGTAGATTTAAAAGAGAATCTCCTGGGCCATGGGCATATGAGCAACAAACACTTGGATTCAATTACAGGATGACTGACTTCCAAGCTGCCTTAGGAATTAGTCAATTAAAAAGACTTGAAAAAATTGTTTCAGAGAGAAATAAACAATATATTATTTATGATGAATTGCTATCAGATCTTCCAGTAAATTTGCTTAAAATTATGAAAGGTGTAAGATCATCAGTACATTTAGGCATAATTCGTTTGGAAGAATCTAATTCTAAATCTCATAAAAAAGTTTTTAAGTTTTTGAGAGATTCTGGAATAGGAGTCCAATTACATTATTCCCCTGTGCATTTACAGACTTATTACAGGGATTTAGGTTTTACTGATGGAGATTTCCCCGAATCAGAGGCCTACGCAAAATCTTGTTTTTCATTACCTCTTTATCCAGGACTAAAAAGTGATGAAATTAAATATGTTGTAAAGATGATAAGTAAAGCTTTAGATGTTTAAATATATCCATAAATTAGGATTAGGTACTGCTCAATGGGGATTAGATTATGGGATATCTAACACTGCTGGAAAATCATCTAAAAAGGAAGTTAGAAAAATATTAGAATTAGCATCTTCAGCAGGAATAGGAATAATTGATACAGCAAGTATATATGGGGATTCTGAAAAAATTATTGGAAAAAGCAATTTAAATGAATTCAAGATTGTCACAAAAACTAATCCAAGTTTGATAAGACCAAACAAAACTATAAACACAAGTTTTTTTGAATCTTTAGATAATTTAGGTTTAAAAAAAATTTACGGTTTATTACTACATAATTGCGATGAAATTTTCTCTCGTGATTCTAAAACTAAAATAAATGAATTAATGGATCTTAAAAATCTAGGGTATGTTAGTAAGATTGGTTTCTCTGCATACAATAAAAATCAAATACTGAAAGCGTTAAAATTTTTTAAACCAGATATTATTCAACTTCCATTTAACGTTTTTGACCAAAGTTTGCTCCATGATGGAACTTTAGAATTACTTAAATCTTTGAATATAGAAATTCATGCTAGATCTTCGTTTTTGCAGGGGTTATTACTAATGGATATTTCAAAGATCCCAAAATACTTTAATAAATGGAGTGCACATCTTGAAAAATGGCAACATTATTGTTCTACAATCAATTCATCGCCAAAATCAGTTGCTTTAACTTTTTCTGCATCTCAAAAATTAATCGACAAGGTAATAGTAGGAGTAGAGAATGAAATTCAATTACTAGAATTAATGAATATCCCTAAAATCTCGACCGAACTAGAACTAAAATTCTTGACCTGCATAGATGAAGATCTGATAAATCCATCAAAATGGAATTTTTGAATGATTAATAAAAACAAATTAGTTATAGGAGTTCAATGTAGAATTTCATCATCAAGACTCCCCGGGAAAGCACTATTAAAGCTTGAAGACACAACTGTTTTGGGGATGTGTTTAACAAGAGCAATACTTAGTGGATATCAAGTCTACCTTTTAACAAGTGAAGAAAAATCAGATGATATTTTAGAGACTGAAGCTAGAAATTTAGGGGTGGATGGGATTATTAGAGGTTCTTTAAAAAATGTGTTAAGTAGGTTTATTTCTTTATCAAATAAAACAGATGCAGATTATATAATTAGAGTCACCGCTGATAATCCATTAACTGAATTTAGATTTATAAATGAATTATCCAATTTTGTAATAAGTAAGAACTACCTTTATGCAACTATGAATAATAAAATTTGTCCAGAAGGTACCAATTTAGAAATTTTCTCTTCAAAAGCCCTAAAAGATTCTTTTAAAAATGATAAAAGTGAAGAAAATCTTGAACATGTTACTTCTCATATGAGAGAAATTTCTATTAAAGAACAATTCTTAATTAATAATTATTTGGGTTATAAAAATAATCAATATGAAAAAATGAGTTTTACAATTGATAATCTTGAAGATTATGTAAAAGTTTCAAAACTCATTAAAAAAGTAAAAAAAGAATATAATTGTGATTGGCGTAAAGACGATTTTGTAAGTCTCATTATAAATTACATAAAATTAAAGGGTACTGAATTTTACACAACTAGAAATCATCCCCTAGAAAATTAATGGATACAATAATTTTAACAGGTCCAACAAGTCATCTTGGGATTGAGATTCTAAAAAAATTAATAATAAATTATAACGTCATAGGTATAAGTAGATCTGCTTCTAAACTTACATCTATTTTTAAGAAATCATCTCCAAAAGGTACTTATTTACCTTTAGATATAGATTTAGGACGGGAGGAAATTTCAAAAATTATTTCCCAAATAAAAGAGAAACTAATTGAACTAAATAGTGAGCCTAGAGGTTTAGTGAATAATGCATTCACTTCTTACCCATCCTCCTCTCTTGCTATTGATAAAAAATCAGTAAAAGATTCCGCCGAAGGTTTATTTGGCTTACAAGTAAGACTTGCAATCGAATTTGCCAATTTAGTAAAGAATAATAATCAAGGAAGTATTGTAAATATCAGCAGCATTTATGGAAAAGTATCACCTCGACCAAGCATGTATGAAACTGTTAAAGAAATAAATCCAATTCTCTATGGCAGTCTTAAAGCAGCTTTAATACAATCAACCAAATTTCTATCAATGACTTTAGCTCCACAGGGTATTAGGGTTAATTCAGTAAGTTATGGAGTATTTCCATCAAAAAAAGTTCAAAATTCGAAGCCAGACTTTGTCAAAAGATTAGCTAATAATACCCATTTAAAAAGAATTGGGAATGCTTCTGAAGCTGCAGGAATAATTGAATTTCTTCTTTCAGAATCTTCCTCCTACATTACAGGTGCTGATATACCTGTTGATGGAGGATGGACTTCATGGTAAATAAACTGAATTACAGTGACAAAAGTTTATTTGATCATTTAAAGGAGTTATTTCCTATCTGTAGATCAATAACAGGAGATGGAATAAGTTTAAGT
>MDTE01179801.1_pt1 | contig 12188 bp, 15 predicted proteins | sample 811231 | NCBI WGS metagenome assembly MDTE01 (sample SAMN05326651, study PRJNA326480) | marine metagenome | isolation source: seawater | place: Indian Ocean: Red Sea | collected 2010
AATGGAGCTAATTTGTGAGGACACACATCTTTTACCATTGACCAAGAATTACCATTTTTCCAAACAACATAATCATCGTAACATATTTTTATAGAAAAAGGCTTTTTATCTGATATTTCAGATATTGATATAACTGGAAACCATGCCCCAGTGTTTGTATATGAATAAACAAAAACAATTTGTATAAAATACATCAACTTCATATTAAATATGTTAAAGAGATTTTGATTTAAATACTTATAAATGAGGATATCGTTTTTAATGAATTTATTAATAACAGTAAAAGTTTCAGCAGCTTTTGCACTGCGCCGCAAAGTCGCAATTGTAACTGGTGGCACTCGTGGAATAGGTTTTGGTATTTCTGAAGCATTAGCAAAAAAAAAATATGATTTATTATTATCATATAATAGTGATTACGAAGCTGCAATGGATAGTTCTGAATATTTACAAAAAAAATATAATTGTCGTGTCGAACTTTTTTCCGGTGATATTACTTTAAAATCAACAAGAAAAAAACTATTCAAACGTTATGACTTAGCGTATAAAAATAGTCATATACTTGGTGTTGTTGTTCACAATGCGGGTCAATATATTGGTGTTACATCTGGAAATTCAGATGGTTTAACAGAACCTATTAAACATCTTTCTTTTGGTGATGGTTCTTTATTTAATTCTGATACTGATGAACTTGATATGCGTGTTATGCGATTTTATCAAAAAATGTATGGTGACGCTTACATTGATGTATGTGAAAGGGCTATATGTCGTATGAAAAAGGGCGGAACTTTGATAGGAATATCATCACCCGGATGCACAACTCAATACAATCCTTCACCTGGATATGATATGCCTGGGAGTGGAAAATGTATAATGGAATATGCAATGCGATTATTTGCTTTAAGATGCGCACCCCTAGACATTAATTGTAATATTGTAATTCCTGGTTTTACAAAAACAGAAGCATGGGATAGACTTGGTAATTTACGCGGAACTACTGGAAATGATATAGTTGAAAAAATGGCAGAAAAATATTCACCAAATGGTTTATCAATGTCACCCGATCAAGTTGGTGAAGGCGTTGCCTTATTATGTTCTCCGGAAGGTAGACACATAACTGGTGTTAGTTTACCTATTGACAATGGTGTACATTTAAATATTTAATTCATGTGTTTGTAAATACGTTTCTTTTTATGTGGGGGCGCGCTTCGAGCGCCAGCGTATAACCGAGCTTCTCCAAATAGTGATGCGCGGCGCGCCGCCATGTTGCGCACATAGTAGCTAGTATATCTCGTGACATCAGCATTACAGGTTTTACAAATATATTCATATGATGGTTTATGGTAATCACCATCATTCCATATATTAACGTAAGTATGTGTACACAATTTATAGATAATATTATTGATATTGGATATGCGCTCGTCGCATGCACGCTGAGGCCGCAGGCCTCGCTTGTAATGCAAATCTCTTAATATATTTCTAATAATAACCAATTTCATTACTCTAAAATCATCATCAAATTCATTAATATGTTTTTGAACATCTAGTGGTAATGAGAAAAACATTCTGGAGTCACATGTGCTTAAGATAAAAAACAATATTCTATTTCATTTTTATGAATGTAAGGGGTTTTCACTATTAGTATAATAAAATGATAATACTTGTGACAGGTGGTACTGGTTTTATAGGATCTCACTTATGTAAAAAATTACTGAGCATGGACCATTATGTAATTTGTTTGGATAATAATTTCACAGGTTCAATGGAAAATATTAGTGATATTCTTCATCATTCTAATTTTGAATTTATAAGACATGATATTATAGATGATATAAAGTTAGAAGTCGATCAGATATATCATTTGGCTTGTCCTGCTTCACCTAAGCATTATCAATACAATGCAATTAAGACATTAAAAACGAATGTATTGGGTTCATTAAATGTACTTGGATTGGCAAAAAGAACAAAAGCAACTGTACTATTGACTTCAACATCTGAAGTCTACGGTGACCCCAATATTTCTCCACAAACAGAAGAATATAGAGGAAATGTAAGTTGTATTGGTATAAGGTCCTGTTATGATGAGGGTAAGAGGGCGGCGGAAAGTTTGTTCATGGATTATCATCGAAGTAATAATGTTGATATAAGAATCGCGCGTCTATTTAATACCTATGGTCCAAAACTTCATACTGATGATGGTCGTGTAATAAGCAATTTTATAATTCAATCTTTAAAGAATGAACCAATTACTATTTATGGTGAAGGTACTCAAACAAGATCATTCTGTTATGTAGATGATACTGTTAATGGTTTAATAGCTCTAATGAATTCTGACTATACTAGTCCTGTTAATATAGGTAATCCAAATGAAAAAACGATTAAAGAAATCGCCGAATTAATTATAAAAATGACAAAATCTAGTTCTAAATTATCATACGAACAATTACCACAAGATGATCCAATGCAACGCAAACCTTGTATAAAAAAAGCACAAAAAATCCTTAATTGGAATCCAACCATTTCTTTGGAAAATGGTCTTCGAAAAACAATAGATTATTTTATACAAAAGTTGCACTTTGAAAATGGGTATAATTCAAATATTAGGCCTCCTCATTGGATACATTATCCGGAATCACATATGTAACTGAAACTAATCTATTCTTCTACTGCGAATCTGACTAAATAAGTCTTTACCGCTAACCGGTTTCACGAACGGCATCGCTAGTGTCGGCGCGGGCGGCTTCATGACACAATAAGCAGAATTACGAATTAATCTTTTGGGTAAAGTATTATTTTTCTCTTTATTTTCTAAATCCTTTAAACTCTGTATAAGACTATTTTTCCAATCTTCTTTTTCATTATTTGGGTCATTATCAAATTTGTCTGGTAAACAACTATACAAAGCTCTTAACTCAATTATATCAAGTCCAGTAAAACTATATTTGAATTTCAAATCAGCAATATGAACATTGGCTACATCTTTCTTATCCATTCTAACAAGCCATAACGCTCGGTTACGCATAATACGTGTAGCCAAATTTTTAGATACTCCATAATTATTTAAATTAATAATGGAAGCATTTTTAAAAATATCTTCTGGTATATATTTTTTCTGTTCATTTCGTGCCTTCTCCGCAGCAACTTGGGCATTCGCTTCCCATATTTTATTTTCTTCTTTTTGTTCTTTTATAAACTGTGGGTGATTTTTAATAAATTCATCCCATTTTTCTACTTCTTTTAAATTTAAAAAAGAATCTTCTTTTATAACAGCTTCTAAAGCTGAACGCAATTGTGACTTGCCATCTTCATAACTAGTTATTTCAGATATAGGTCTAATACCCGCATTTTCTAATTGTGACTTTAATAATTCTATATGTTCTAATAATTCATTATTACCAACAATAACTTGGCCTTTTGTATCAGGTTGGATAGTTGGCTGTTTTTTTTGCTTTTTTCTATTTTTTTCAAATTCTAACAGGTTTTTCCCTTTTCTTGATAGTAATAGACTATTTGAATCGTTTGCATTTCTTTGATTGCATTGTGCTAATGCTTTACAAGCAAGAATATTTGAAGACGACTCTAAGTCTTTATCTGTAGTGTATTTCATAATTAAATAGATATATTTCTAATACCTAAATTTAAAGTATTAGTTCGTTCCGACATTCGACTTATAAATTTCAGCGTTATAATCCTCTAGTTCACGCTTATAGCGCAATTTGTCCTTCTCAGCCAAATTAGAATACTCTGTCTTGTCATTTGCACCTAGACTATTCCATTCACTTGCCATCTTCTTAATAATATCTGCAAATGATGCCTTCGGATTTGCTGATTTTACTGCGCTACGGCGCTTTTCACAATAAATCATATATCCCGACTTAGGGCGTTTCGGATGACGCTTATCCTTAAATTTCTTAATTCTTAAAGAATCATCAACATACTTTCCAATCATTTCTTCAGATTTTTCGGGTTTCCCAAGGTCAGCACAAATTCTTTCAATAATATTAATGTGAGAAGTGCGAGTAGACTCGACCAAATTTCTTACTGTGCTGTAGTATTCGTAATGAGCCATTCTGGTATACTATATATTTGTAGTATTATCCTTATACTCTGTTAATGAAACTCCCCTATCTTCTAATAACAAGTTTATAGGAATATCTATTTCTTCTGAAAATTTTAATAATTCTTCGACCGCGCCTTCAGAATCAAGGCCACCATTTGGAAACATTACACTATACACATATGCCCATTTACTACATTCTACTTCAACTACGTGTGAATATGTATATGTTGACTCGGTACTGTTGTCATTATTCATATTCAAAAATACATTTTTTTTAGAAACGGCAGACAATTTTGAATACAAATCTAACATTTCATATCCATTTTCTCCCTCGCAAAACACCGTTTTGCCATTCATCTTAACATCAAAGTTTTTAGTATAAGATTTAATCCATTGTCCATCATCAGAATCTTCGAGTAATATTTCAACATTATTTATTTTTTTAACTAACTTTGCTTGGTTGACGCCGTCCGCGATCGGGGCAGTAGTTTTAATAAATTCTCTATGTTTTGTATCAGATTCTACTATTAAAAGTAATATATTCAGATCCTTTAATAACACTCGAATATTATTCTTTTCATGGTCTGATAAGTCAAGCGCGGACACGCGCGCGGGCGTCGCGTTCCTCGCCGCATCGACGACGTCGAAGAAATTGGTGGACTTGGCCGAACTTGCGCTGCTATTATATTTCATAATAAAGCTCAGTAAATTCTTATACACTTTTACATACCCAACCCATTTAAAAGAATCCTTTAATCCCATTTTTTGAATTTTTGATATATTGTTCTCAATTAGTATCACTAAATTTTGAATACTTAAATTTTCATTAATTTTTTCTAAATTGAAAGCAATGCTATATTTTGGAATATCTACTAATTTGTATCCTAACTCATTAATTTTTATATTGACATAATCGGCCGAAGATTCCACTGGTGACGACAAAACCGCTGCCGATGACACAGGAATAGAATATTCAGGATATTCTAAAAACAACAAACTTTGTAAATGACCAACAATCTTTCCTGAATTGGCATAATTTTCTTTAATTGTATAATTTAAAGGTAATATTTCACAATTTACCAAATCACCATCGGCACCTGGACGCAAATAATCTATATCTACTAAATGCATACAATGACATATGGACTCATTCAAAGTATCTATTTTACTCTTAGGTAAATGACTTAACACTATATTCATTATTCATAACACAATATTATAAAAATGAACTACTAAATATAAATTTATTAAAATCAATTAACATTATATAATGGAAAAAAAAATTTTTAATATTATCAACAATGGAGATATAGCACTTGTGTTTGGACCAACCGGAATCGGTAAAACACGCTTAGCAAAAAAAATAATGTCACTTTCTAAAATACCATATTGGCATATTATGTGTCCATTAGAGATATGTGAATGGAATAGTATAATTTATAGTTTAAATAACAATCCAAAACAGCTATTGGTTATTGATAATATTGATGAAGCTGAAAAATCTATAATTTCTAAAATTATAGTATTGATAAAAAACAAAAAAAAGTCTACAAAAATTATTATTAATGCAATTAATCCATACGCGCGAGAGCTGAGCAATACACGTAAATTATGTGTTTTGTACCAAATGCCAACGCCATCTAAAAATGCTTTACTCAAAAAAGCAGCAAAAACATGCAATAATGAAACAATGCATATGCTCTCCAATATAGAACTTACCGATTTTAGGTTGTTTAAAAATATTATTAAATATTCATCTGAACCAATCGATTCACAAACATATTTGGGACTTAAAAATCCATTTAAAGCATTTGATTGGCTTCTTGGGTGTAAAAATACAGCGAATTTGGAAGAAATTGTTGAATCACATCCAGATTTCTATATTAATGGAATTCATACAAACTATATCAAAAAATCAAAAAATATTTGTGTTCTGGAAAAAATGGCGACGCATTTATCTGATGTAGATATGCTAGGCTATTCTTTAGAATCTACACGCGCAACCGCACTCACCGCAGCTGCATGGCCTAAGAACGCGATCATTGCACGCTCTAAAATAGCTTTCCCACGTTGGGTCGCGTCGAAGCCCTCGCGGCCACAGCGTGAAAAGGAAAATAATGAAACTTTAGCATATATTTTCAAATATTACAATGCTAAATCAAAAAAACCAGGAATAAAGGATATGAATTATTTAACTAATCTTGTTAAATCATATAAAATATCCGAAAAAGACTGTACTGCCTTCCTCGCTGCGCGGCCCTGTTTGACGTCAAGCGCTCGGGTTAAAGCATTTATAAAAAAATTGTTGTATTAAGGACCACTGGCACTGGCATTCTGCATACTCTCCATATTCCAAATACCAGCTCCAATTACAAACATTAATGCTAACGCTATTATGATTGCAACAGTTGGATTCACACTACCACCACCAAAACTTTCCTTTACTTGGCGGCGGCGACCTGGAATTGGTAAATCACCTAAATTGGGGCTAAACCATAACAACAAAAAGGCACTTAAAATTGCGAACATGACTAAAGTCCATTCTGAAGCCATTGTATATAATATATAATTATTATTTTTTTTGTCATCAAAGTTCATAAAAATGAACACTTCGTATTATGATATAAGTATAACCAAATATATATAATTATTAAACATGTGTCGCGAAAACAATATTATGTCTGCTCTAGGAAATAAGTTCTATGAAAATACTAACAAAGTAGTTCCTGGCTCCGAATAAACTACCAACGCATTATGCGGCAATTGTATTATCAGGAAAAGTATTAAGTTTAGGTGTAAGTGGATTAGCTGGATGTTCAAAAATATGCAGACATGCTGTAACTAGACATGCAGAAATGGATGCTATTAACAAAATACGCGACAAAAATCGTTTAAGGAAAGCAAGTATGTGGTCTGTTAGATGGAGAAAAATCAATGGTGAATATGTATTAGCAAATGCCAAACCATGTTTATATTGTCAAAATCTTGCTTCTCGATACGGAATAAAAAGTGTATTCTATAGTACAAATGAAGGTATTATAGAAAAGGCTAATATAAGTGATTTAAAATGTAAATTAACTGCTGGTAGTGTTTTACATTTAAAACACGCAAAAGGATATGGACATGTTATTTACACGCCACACTATTGTATGAAAGTATCAGATGCGGGCGAATAATCAATAAAAATTACTATATCATTAAACAATGAATTCTAAACAAAAATATGTTTGCGATATGTGTAATTTCTCCTGTTATAGATTGTTACATTATGAAACACATCTCAAAACACAAAAACATCAAAAAAACGAAAAAAAACAAACGGACATAAGAAATTTAATAAGAACAGTAGAAAAACAAAATGAATATATTAACAATCTATCTTCTAGAATAGATTCTCTTGAAAGTAAGATGAATAAATTTTACTCTACCACTTAAAATATTTGTATAATACAAGATGCGACTTACACTTATTTTTTTAATAATAGTTTCAATACTATTGTTATATTTAGTATATATTACTCCAGATTATAGTATTGGTGATATAATGAAATTACCATTAAATATTATTAATTTGAAAAAACATAATTGTCTCGATGATTATTTTGATTCTATTGTTTGTATTTGTTTGCCAGAAAGAAAAGAACACATGAAAAGAGTTTTTAATAAATGGAATGTAAAAAAAATTACATTCTTTGATGCTTTCCTTAGAACCAATTACACACACGATGATTTTATCAAGAAAAATTTTATTACTCAATATTATCATCCAAGACTAAATTTAGGGAGAATATGTTGTCACTATTCCGCACATCATGTGTATAACAATTTTTTAAACTCAAATCATGAAAGCATTCTCATATTTGAAGATGATATTAACGAAAATACCTATTCTTCTGCAGAACATATGAATTTAATACTTGGACCTGTTTTGGAAAATATACCATCTGATTGGGAATATTTAAACTTCAGCAAATGTCATGATTATTGCTTACAAGCATCACTTATTAATAACAAATATTGGACAATTCCAAAAAGGCCATTATGTCGTTCAGCAATTGCACTTAAGAAAAAAGCTGCAAAAATTATTGTAGAAGATACAAAACCAATGTCTGATGAACCAGGCGACAAAATGATAGCAAAATTAATAAATGATAAAAGATTCAAAGCATATGCTACAAAAAATCTTTATTTCTTTCAACATAGAGAAATGTTTGGTTCAACATTAGAAAATGTTCACAAAACAAATCCACCCAAATGTTCTTTTGGAAGATAGAATTACCAAAAAAATGAACATCGCTATTTAAATGTAATTAGAATAAATCAATAATGGCGCATTATACGCTCTATCTGTCTCCTGAAGTGACACATATTTTAGCCAAACATAATTGTCCTAATAATGTTTTTAGATTAGTATGGCAATACGCACCAAATACAGTAAGACCCGAAATAGTTGATTTGAAATATTTAATTAACGAAGACATTTTAAGGAGAATTCTATTTAAAGACTTAAAAGCATGCTTTGCATCCCGATCGCTTCGCCGCGACCACTGGAGATTCCTCCCCCGACCCAATTTCGACCGGGAGACGGCGATGATGGAGCACATCGAGACGCTGGCCGTCGAGGTCGAGGCAGAACTGGGCGCTTTGCCCGGGTCTGAGGAACGTCTTCGTGAAACATTAAAGTTACTACATCAAAAATTAGGTAGTTATGAAAATATTGTTAAATTTATAAAAAATCTAGTTGATAATCCCAGTCTAAGACAAAGAATGTATCGTTTACCCATTGAAGACAGAATGCTAAAAATAGGGCATTTTGTTAAAATTAGAGCTAAACTCAGGTTACACGGTATTCTTTAAATTTGGGGCGATTCATCCCTGGAATAATCTAATTTGTCTAATATAGACAAATTGACGTTAGAAACAGCACTATTTCTAACCGCATTTTGACCGCATAATATTTTCGTTTTGGCGCGTAAGTAGTGTCTTGATTTTGATGTCACTTGCTTATTTATAACATTTTTAGGTAGGGGGGGTTTTTTTATTTATATTGAAATTAATTTAATTTAAAAAAAAAATATAATAGTATATATAACGCATTATATAAATATAACAACCGCATAATAGGTATATACATAGTTTATATTATGGTCACAATAGTATCCCCTATATCACCAAAATATGCTAAAAAACGCATGTTAAGCATATTTGCTTAATCTTTTTCAAAAAAAATCCCCCCCCTTTTTTTTGCTGTTTTTTTGTCTTTGACGCATTATGCGATAAAAAAAAAATATAATGCGATATAACGCGAAAATCGATTGCTTAAAAACAGCAAAAAATAAGCAAAATGAAGAGTTTTGCGTAGTTTGGTGCGTCAGTTGCCACAACAAAAATAAGCACATCCACATTTTTCATGTATGCCGCGCCCGGACGCGTTCACATTCGCGGGCGCATCCAACGGCGAAGACGGCACATCCAACGGTGTGCGCGCGACGACCTCCTCCGAAAAAGACGCGGCCAGATGTGCCCCTGCATTGACAGGCGGCGTCGGGGACGCGCAAATAGCATTTATCGCATTATCAGACTCGCGCAAGCATTTTGCAATGTATGCACGAGACTTCTTTTTGTGTAGTTGTGTTACTGAATCAACTGGAATCATTATATAAGCGATTTATTGTTTTAATATTTTAATATTAATGTTATATGATTTTTCGCGAATATCTGGTCTGAATCCTGATAAATTAACGCGTAATGCGATATGCAGTGTACATAGTATTGCTGCGTGTGCCTTGTCGTTTTCATATATTAAATTGAATTTACCGCATAATATCGCATATAATTTTTCTACTACTTATTTTATTTGGGATTCTATAATAACAATTATAAATAAAGAAAATAAGGTATTTATATTGCATCATATTATTGCAATATATACACTTTCATTTGAAATGGAATTTATTTATTTTTTACTTTTTATCAGCGAACTATCAAATTTTTGGAATTATATTGTGTATTATTACCTTCACATTGACTCGTCCCCGCGCGTGGACGTCGCGATGGCTATTCAATTATTATGGTATTGGTATTTTAGAGTTGGATTATTTAGCAAATTTGCTGAATCGGACGACGTAAGAGATTTATTGTGGAGTCGTTCGTGGATTTTGTATTATAATGTATTGACAATTTATTTACTTGGTGTTTATTGGGCATTTGTTTTAGCATATAGATTTATAAAGAAAAATCCAAAAATATCACCGGCATTTGGTTTTTTTGTGTTATTCATAAATATTGGCCCAATACAACAGTATGCGCCTTTTAAAATAATAGATTCTATCAGATTAACTAGTAGTAATATATGATTGGGATAAAAAAGTTACTCATTCATAGCTTAATTTTTTTTGGTAGTAGTTTATCACCATTAATACCTAATTTGAATAAATTAGCAAAATATACTGGTTCATCTTACAAAGAAGGTAATGAGAACAACTCATTACTAAATCTACCAACACATTTTGGGATAAAAATTTTTTACGATGAAGATAGTAATTTAATACTTACCTGTAGAGGAACATCGAATTTGAGTGACTGGATCGAAAATATCAATTGTGCTTTAGTAAAACACGAGGGGTTTAAAAATGCAATGGTTCATTCTGGATATTACAATACAATGCAAAAAATGATTGCTGAGCCAGGATGGAAATTTTTACACGAAATAGTGTCTTTAGAAAAAGATGTTTACTTGTGTGGACATTCGAGTGCCGCTGCCAAAAATATTCTTATTTGTCATTATCTGGCACAAAAGCATTCAACTACGAATTTTCATATAATTGCTTTTGGAATGCCAAAATTTGCAGATTCACATTTTTATAGAGAATTGAAAGAATTTAAAAACGTAAAGCTAATTTCGGTCAGACTCGCAGATGACATCGTCCCAACATTAGGTATAGGCGTCCACGATCAAAAAAGTACTTTATATTTAGATTTAAAAAATTTTGTATTAAATCCATTTAAAGCACACCAAATGATTAGATATCGTGAAGCCGTTTTATTATACAAAAAGTGCAATGACACTATAAATAGTTTATATGACAATTTTTTTTGAATTTTTTAATTTATATGTTTTTAATTTTTGTTATATTTACCTATGATAATAGTGATACCAATTGGAGGAGTTGGACAAAGATTTAAGAACAACGGATATAAAAGACCTAAAGCTTTAATAAATATTTATGGTAAACCTATTATATCATATTTATTGGATAATTTGAATACAAATGATATAGACTATATATTTATTCCATACAACAAGGAATATATGAAGTATAGATTCGAGGATTTTTTAATAAATAATTATCCTAATATAGTGTTTAAATTTTATGTTATTGACAATAATACAAGAGGTTCTGCTGAAACTATTAACATCGCAATTAATAATTTGGATGAGAAAAGAGATATTCCGGTGATTTGTTTAGATAGTGACAATTGGTACAAAACGGATATTCTATCTAAATGGAATGGTCAAAATTGCGTGTTTTCATTTGAAGATTTCCAAGATAACGCAATATATTCATATGTAAAAGTAAATGATGCGAATGAAATTATAGATATAAAAGAGAAACTTAAAATTTCTAATAATGCTTCTACCGGAGCCTACGGTTTTAATTCAATAAACACATTAAAAAAATATACATCCAAAATTATTAGAGAAAATATAACTCAAAAATCAGAATTTTATATAAGTGGCGTTATAAGTGAAATGTTAAAGGACAAACATATATTTAAAAATAAAACAATAAATAGTAGAGAATATATTTGTCTCGGAACGCCATTACAACTGAAATTTTTTAATAACAATAATGATATTAATATAGGTAAAAAAAGGATTTGTTTTGATTTAGATAACACGCTTGTGACATTTCCAACTATTTATAATGATTATACGAGTGTTAAACCAATAGAAAAAAATATTAACTTTTTAAAACACTTGAAAAATCTGGGTAATACAATTATTATATATACAGCACGTAGAATGAAAACACATTCTGGCGCCCGTCGTGCCGATGCTGGTAAATTAACATTCCAAACACTAGAAAAATTTGATATTCCATATGATGAAATATATTTCGGAAAA
>MDTE01057195.1_pt1 | contig 12187 bp, 11 predicted proteins | sample 811231 | NCBI WGS metagenome assembly MDTE01 (sample SAMN05326651, study PRJNA326480) | marine metagenome | isolation source: seawater | place: Indian Ocean: Red Sea | collected 2010
AACACCCGCATCATGACTTGCCCCGCCAACAAGCGCACCCTGTCCCGCCACAACAAAATAGGCTTCCGGTATTTTATCTTTTAGCTCCTGCACAATCCGCTGGGCAACTTTCGGCCCGACACCCGGCGCGCGCGACACCATGGTCTTGTCTTGCGTCATGACGGCTTGCGATAACTCGCCAACTGACAAAACACTTTGAATAGCGAGCGCGACTTTCGCTCCGACCCCTTGCACGCCGAGCAGGAGTTTGAACCAGCTTCTTTCTTCTTCAGACAAAAAACCAAAAAGTCGGAACTGGTCTTCACGCACATAAGTTTCAATTGCCAGCGTCACCATTTCACCCTGACCGGGCAGGCTGGAGAGCATCCGCCCCGACCCTTCAACCAAATAGCAGACGCCATTAACATCAATCAAAACCCAACCATCGCCAATACCATCTACCAGACCTTTGAGACGCCCAATCATGATTTCACCTTCAGAGGTGTAGCTTGCGTTACCATATTATCAGTGATCCTCTCATCAAGATCGCCCGCATGTGCATGTGTAATGGCAATGGCAAGGGCATCGGCAGCATGTTCGCTTTCTGGCTTGGCTTGAGGCAGAAGTGTTTTCACCATTGCATTTATTTGGTGCTTATCGGCATGGCCCGCCCCCGTGATGCTGCGCTTAATGAAATTAGGCGCATATTCAAAAACCTTTATTCCCTTCCGCGCTGGAACGATCAGACACACGGCACGCGCCTGCCCTAGCTTCAAGGTCGCCACCCCATCCTTATTGACGAAACTATTTTCAACAGCGGCCTGATGCGGGTGATGTGTCTCGACAACATCCTCCAACCCGCGCATGAGTTGCACCAATCTGTCGGCGAGATCGTCCTTGGCGTTTGAGCTAATCGTGCCATTTGCGACATGAATCAATTTACCGCGCACGACATCAATGACTCCCCAGCCCAGATTTCTGAGCCCCGGATCCAGTCCTATCAATCGGCGCGATTGGGTCATCAAATTTCCCTCAGGCGTATCGTGCTAAACCCCACCGCGTCAGGCAGAGAGTTTTTCCAGAATCTCGTCAGCAATATCAAAATTGGCATAGACATTTTGCACATCATCCAAATCGTCCAACGCTTCCATCATTCGTAGGACTTTTTCTGCCGTTTCCTCATCCACAGAAATTTCATTTTGTGGCTTCCAAACTATTTGAGCTGATGGCGGAGGGCCCAGTGCCCCCTCCAACGCGGCTGCCACATTATGCAACTCTTCCATCGCACATAAAATTTCATGTGTGTCGTCACTGCTTTCAACATCTTCTGCCCCGGCCTCAATAGCGGCCTCGAAAACAACATCAGCATCGGCAATGTCCCCCGGATATTCAACGGACCCGCGACGGTCAAACATAAAAGACACCGAGCCTGTTTCCCCAAGATTCCCACCAGATTTGGTAAAAACAGTTCGCACATCGCCCGCGGTACGGTTTCGGTTATCGGTCAATGTTTCAACAATGACACCAATCCCACCGGGGCCAAAACCCTCATAGCGGACTTCCTCATAATTTTCGCCACCTGCATCGGCACTCTTTTTAATCGCGCGCTCAATATTATCTTTAGGCATGTTTTGCGCCCGTGCGGCAGTAATAGCGGTTCGTAGCCGAGGATTAGAGTCCGGGTCAGGCATGCCCATTTTAGCAGCAATGGTAATTTCTTTGGATAGCCGCGAGAAAACCTTGGCTCGTTTTTTATCTTGAGCCCCTTTACGGTGCTGAATATTTTTAAATTTGGAATGACCTGCCATGAATGTGTTCCGGTTTTTTACAATTTAATCTGCCGAACATACCATGCCCGACGGGTGACCAAAGGAATCATACCTATGATTCGTTTATTCTACCTGTTGTTCACGACCTGCCAAAGGATAAAAAGAAGCTATGCCCTAGACAGCCTGATCTAGCCGACCACCATAACGGAATGGCCGGGCTGTAGCAGCCAACCCGTCCGACCTTGTTTCCACCATCAGACCGCAAAGCGTCACCTCGCCCATAGCCGGCTTAAAAGGCCCGCCCCGCATTTTAGTCATGAATCGGCGCATTGGCTCTTCTTTCTCCATGCCGATCACGCTGTCATAATCACCACACATACCGGCATCAGTCTGATAAGCCGTACCATTTTCAAAAATCTGTACATCTGCGGTTGGCACATGCGTATGCGTCCCCACAACAAGGCTGGCTCTCCCATCGCAGAAATGCCCCATTGCCATTTTTTCAGAACTTGCTTCACCATGAATTTCAACAATCACGGCATCAGTAGCTTCACCTAATGGGCAAGCGGCTAGCTCTCTCTCAACCGCAGCAAACGGGTCTTCCAAGGTTTCCATATAAAGTTGCCCCTGCACCGTGATGATGAGCACCTGTTCACCCTTTTCGGTTGTGAACAACCCAGCCCCTTTCCCCGGTGTGTTAGCGGGATAATTCGCAGGACGCAAAAGTCGAGGCTCTCTGTCGATGTGAGTTAATGTTTCCCGCTGATCCCAAACATGGTTACCCAATGTGATAACATCAACGCCGGCGTCAAAAAGGCTGTTGGCAATGGTTTCGGTAATACCGAAACCACCGGCGGCATTTTCACCATTAACGACAACAAAGTCGATGTCCTTATCGCGTCGTAAGGTTGGTAATTCATCAATTACGGCTTCACGGGCAGCCCGACCCACAATATCGCCCAAGAATAAAATTTTCATTTCACCGCCTCAAAATGGTGAACACCCGAAGGTGTTAGAACGAAATCAAGTTTCTCATCATGCTCTTCATGAGGAATTAGATCAAATAATTGCGTTTCAAACGCGATTCCCACAACCAGAACCTTTCCCTGAGCCCTCAGGGTTTTTAGTGCTCGGTCATAATACCCCCCACCACGACCCAGACGGTTGCCGTAATTGTCAAATGCCAGCAGAGGCGCAATCACCAAATCCGGCATCACAATCGAAGACTCCGGCGCGGGTTCTTGCATATCAAATTTGCCGATCACCAAATCATCGCCTGGTTGCCAGACCCTAAAGGATAAAGATACATCTTTTTCGATACGCGGGAGGGCTGTCTGCCACCCCTCATTATGTAGAAAGGTCACGATTGGCAACGGGTCAATTTCCGACTCATCCGCTGAATAAGCCGCACCAATAAGCCGACGGCGGTCAGTTTTTAGCACGACGGATACTGTTTCAGAAACAAACCCGCGAAACACATTCAGCAGTTCCAGTTTGAGGTCATCCGTGTCAAATTTTTTGGCTTCCTGCCGCTTTTGAATCGCGAGCTGGCGGATGTCTTGTTTTTGTTTCTGTATATCTTTTGCCAATAATGAGGCCTGATTGATAGATGTCATTAAGCTATGGGGACACGTGCTGAACACGTTTCAACTTTCTAAATTTTGGGTTCTTGTGAAAATTCCTGGACAACCCTTAGTCGGAGTTGTCTCTGACAACGAGCCTGATCCCCGGAGACCTACATAAGTAGGTGGGCACCATGTGCAAAAGACCACGGTCTAGCGCAGGGACAGTTCCCTTAAGGATCGTAAGGTCCCGAGCGTTATCGACCCGCTATTCAGGACAACTCCTGAGGTGAACATAGAACGAAGCCCACCCCCATTCAAGGCAGCAATTTCCGATACTTTTGGGGGATAAGAGTGATTATTTTTCGAGATGTTCTGAAAGCGACTGAATTTTTTCTGTCGCGCTTACCAAAGATGTCGCAATGAGCTTTTCAAATTCTTTTACCTGTTTTTCAAGCTCCATGCGGGTCTTGCCAGCAGCCTCAACATCCTGACGAACACCTTCTATCTGGTCATTCAGTTGATTAAGTTCATCACACAGGGTCAGCCCAACCAAAACCAGCAAATGCGAGTCTCCAGCACCACTGACATTTTTTTTAACCTCACCCAGCCTGGCTGCAAGATCCTCTGCTAAACGGCTTACGCGTTGCTCTTCCCCATCTGCACATGCAATGGCAAAAGGCCTGCTATTTATAGAAATTGTCAGTTCAGCCATGTTCACTCACACCATTCATCAGTTGATCCAGTTGCTTCATAGCAGCATCTATTTGCTGTTCGGCTTTGCTTTGCGCGGCAGCACCAGCAGAAATCTGTTTTTTGAGAGATGAAATTTCACTCCGCATATGAGCAGCCTCTATGTTCAGCGCATCCAAATCAGATTTCACTTTTACCGCTTCAGCTATGCGATCAGGCAGGCGCTCTTCTAAAACCTGCAAGGCCTCATTAAAATGTTTCAGCGCTGTTTGGATATCCTGCATTATCTTTGATTCTCCATTGCACAAGCATAGGGTGTTGAGGGGAATTCGGTCAACCATCTAGCTTTTTGCAAATTGAGTAAAATTTAAATATTTATCACAAAATCAGTCAGTTATTTGAGCTCTTCAGTAATGCTGACACGCAAGTTAAATCTTTACATTGACTCCTTGTCGGTCGGTCGCCATTGTAGCGACGTCGTGACGAGTGCATTTGTGAATTAGATTGATTTGTCACATATGTCATTTAATTCTTGATGGTGTAATAATGACATTTTCAACCAGCGCGCCTTTAAGGTTCGCATTCAACAATACAAGATGCTATGATTTTGCTTAGAAACAGAATTTAGATTCCCAGCCCATGAGCGACAATCCAAAAATCAGACATAACATGATGGCAAATGCCATAAGAGTCCTCTCCATGGATGCGGTGCAAGCCGCGAATTCAGGTCACCCAGGATTACCTATGGGAGCAGCAGATATAGCCACCGTGCTATTCACCAAATTCCTCAAAATCGACCCACGTCAACCTGATTGGCCTGATAGAGACAGATTCGTCCTTTCAGCCGGACATGGCTCCATGTTGCTTTATGCGCTTCACTATCTGATGGGTTTTGAGGATATGACGCTGGATGAAATTAAAAACTTTCGCCAGCTTGGATCGCGCACAGCTGGTCACCCAGAATATGGTCACGCCGCAGGTATCGAAACCACTACCGGCCCACTCGGTCAGGGTCTTGCAACATCTGTCGGTATGGCGCTTGCTGAGCGTATGCTGAACAGCCGTTTCGGAGATGATCTGGTTAACCATTATACTTATGTCCTGGCTTCCGATGGCGACCTCATGGAAGGCATCAGCCATGAGGCCATCAGCCTTGCAGGACATTTAAAATTGTCAAAGCTAATTGTGCTTTATGATGATAATGACATCTCGATTGACGGGCCGCTTAACCTTGCTGAGTCCGGCGATGCTCTTGGGCGTTTTGAGGCTGCCGGTTGGTTTGCAGAGCGCATTGATGGCCATGACCCGGACGCCATTGAAGCTGCTATTTCCGCCGCACAAACACGCGACAAACCAACCCTGATAGCCTGTAAAACCACTATCGGTTACGGCGCGCCCAACAAACAGGGCACGTCCGGCGTTCACGGCGCACCTCTTGGTGATGAAGAAATCAGCCTCACACGCGAAGCACTTGGCTGGACATCCGAACCTTTTGATATCCCCTCAGACATTCTTGATAGCTGGCGCATGGCAGGTTTGAAACATGTGTCTGAGCGAAAAGCATGGCAGGAAAGCCTCGAAGCACAGGACAGTGAAGTGAGTAATCGCTTCACACGTGTCGTGTCTGGTGACCTGCCTACGCGTTTAGAGAAAGCGGTTCAGGAATATAAGCAAAGCCTTGCTGAGAACCCCAGCAAGCTCGCGACACGAAAGTCCTCTGAGGATGCGTTGAAGGCTATCGTCCCTACCGTACCAGAAATGATTGGCGGTTCCGCAGATTTGACCGGATCTAACAACACGCGCACCCCCGAACAGGAAGCTGTCAGTGCTGATAATTATGGTGGCAGCTTTATTCATTATGGCATTAGAGAGTTCGGCATGGCCGCTGCTATGAACGGCATGGCACTCCATGGCGGGTTTATTCCTTATTCCGGCACATTCCTTGTGTTTTCTGACTATTCCCGTCCTGCCTTGAGACTTGCCGCACTCATGGAACAGCGTGTTATCCATGTTTTGACACATGACTCCATCGGCCTTGGTGAAGATGGCCCCACGCACCAACCTGTCGAGCATCTTGCTGCCTTGCGGGCCATTCCTAATCTGCTGACACTTCGTCCCGCAGATGCGACTGAAACGTTAGAATGCTGGCAGATTGCCTTGGAACAGTCTCGCACACCATCAGCCATGGCCCTTACACGTCAGGGACTACCCGCAGTAAGGCTTGAATATTCGGAAAAAAATCTATCTGCCAAAGGAGCTTACGAACTGGCCTCCGCAGATGGCGATGCTTTGGTTACACTTTTAGCAACAGGTTCGGAAGTTCATCTTGCTATAGAGGCCAAACAACAGCTTGAAGCGGAAAATATCGGAACCCGTGTAATTTCAATGCCGTGTTTTGAACTTTTCGATAAACAAAAATCAAGCTACCGCAACGACGTGTTGGGTAACACACCTGTACGTATCGCGATTGAAGCTGCAATCCGACAAGGCTGGGATGCCTATCTCAGACCTGCTGACGGCTTTATCGGCATGGAAAGCTTTGGCGCCAGCGCTCCGGCGGACAGGCTATTCGAACATTTCGGAATCACTGTTGATACAATTGTAAAAAATGCTAAAGACAGGCTGGAAACATAAAATTATCCTGAGGGGTTAGATGGTTACGAGGGTTGCAATTACCGGATTTGGGCGTATTGGTCGCCTGACACTCCGAGCTTTACTTGAAAGCAAAAGAAAAGACATAAAACTAGTCGCTTTAAACGCGACAGGTACGCCAGAAAGAGTTGCCCATCTATTTGAGTATGACTCAATTCACGGGCGTTATCAGAGCAAAATCAAGACCACGCGCAACAGTATTAATTTCGGTAATGGTGCTGTTAAACTTGTCAATGCCCGGGACCCGAAAGACTTACCTTGGAAAGAACTCGACATTGATGTCGTCTTGGAATGTACGGGGGCATTCAACACCAAAGAGCAAAGCATGGCGCATATTGAAGCCGGCTGTAAGCGCGTCCTGATTAGTGCCCCCACCAAAACCGCAGACTTGACGGTTGTCTATGGCGTAAACCACACCAAACTTCGTAAAAAACATCAGGTTATTTCTAATGCCTCCTGCACAACAAATGCTTTGGCGCCACTCGTGGCTGTGCTGGATAAAAAAATCGGCATTGAAAATGGTTTTATGACAACCGTTCATGCGTACACGAGCGACCAACGACTGGTTGACAACCGTCATAATGACCCACGCCGAGCACGTGCTGCAGGACAATCCATGATACCAACTTCTACAGGAGCGGCAAAATCTCTGGGGATGGTTATACCAAATATGGAAGGGCGTCTTGGGGGCACTGCGATACGGGTGCCAACACCAAATGTCTCCTTGATAGATTTTGTTTTTAAAGCAAACAAAAAAACCACCATTGAAGCCGTAAACAAAATAATGATACAGGCCAGCAAAACCAATCTTAAAGGCATTATGGGAGTCTGTGAGTTACCCCTCGTGTCATGTGACTTTAATCACAACCCACATTCTTGCATTTTTGACGTAACGCAAACCCAGCTCGTGGGGGAAGATCTCGTGCGGATACTGGCCTGGTATGACAATGAATGGGGCTTTTCAATGCGTATGCTTGATACTGCCGCAGCTATAGGAAAACTTGGATAACAGGATGGCCACTGCCCGACCTTTGGATGACCTTCTGTCTCAATCTGATATTCAGGGTAAAAAGGTTTTTTTACGCGCAGATTTGAATGTCCCTGTTACACCACAAGGTACGATAAGAGACGCCACGCGGCTGGACCGCTTACTCCCGACAATACAAGAATTATCCGATGCCGGCGCTCGGGTCGGCATACTCTCTCATTTTGGCAGACCCAATGGCGAGAAAAATGCTGCCATGTCACTAAAGCCCATCGCGCAAACGCTATCGTCAATTCTGAATAAAGAAGTCAGTTTCTGCGCGGATTGTATCGGCCATCCCGCCATGACAGGTATGGATAATCTGGCAGCCGGTGAGTTGACAGTTCTTGAAAACACCCGCTTCCATCCTGGTGAAGAAGCTAATGACGAAGCTTTTATAAAATCTCTGTCCGCACCTGCTGATGCTTTTGTTAATGATGCTTTCTCTGCGGCTCACCGTGCTCATGCCTCAACAGAGGGTTTGGCACGCTTTTTACCGTCCTTCGCCGGACGATCTCTTCAAAAAGAACTTGAGGCTTTGGAGATAGTTCTAGGTCACCCAACGCGTCCGGTCATGGCCGTTGTCGGGGGGGCAAAAATCTCCACCAAGCTTGATCTATTATTTAACCTTATCAGCAAGGTCGACACGCTCGTCATTGGCGGTGGCATGGCCAATACTTTTATGGCGGCCAAAGGTATCGCCATTGGACGGTCATTATGCGAAGAAAGCATGTTCGACAAGGTTCGGGATATTCTGCAAGCCGCACAAGATAGTAACTGCGAAATCTTATTACCCGAGGATGTTGTGTTGGCTGAAAACTTCGCTGACACGGATTCACCTGTGAGTTGTCAAGCAACAGAAGTACCCGAAGACATGATGATACTTGATGCCGGGCCTCTGGCAGTCAATAAAATAAAAGCGGCGATAGAACGATCAAAAACATTGGTCTGGAATGGCCCGCTAGGTGCTTTTGAGTTAACACCTTTTGATGAAGGCACAAAAATCGCAGCGCAATTTGCCGCGCAACAGACAATTGCTGGTAGGCTTGTATCTGTCGCGGGTGGTGGCGATACAGTTGCAGCACTTAACCATTCAGATGCCGCCGACGGGTTTACATATATTTCCACAGCCGGTGGCGCATTTCTTGAATGGCTGGAAGGAAAAACACTTCCGGCAATTGATACTTTACAGCATAATAGGCTTGATAAACGTTTAGGTTAGAGATGAATAAAAAGTCACTTGAAGAGATAGCTCAGAAAATGGTTGCAGACGGGAAGGGAATTCTCGCTGCGGATGAAAGCACCGGCACAATCAAGAAACGTTTTGATACGATTGCCCTTGAATCGACTGAAGATAACCGTCGTGATTATCGCGAAATGCTGTTCCGTTCGGATGAAGCGATGCAATCAGCCATTTCCGGCGTTATTCTTTATGATGAAACCATTCGCCAAAAAGCAGCAGACGGCACAACACTTGTCAGCTTGATTGAACGTGCAGGATCTATTCCTGGCATCAAAGTCGATGCCGGTGCCAAAGATATGGCAGGTCACCCGAACGAGAAAGTTACAGAAGGTTTAGACGGGCTACGCGAACGCCTTGAAGAATATTTCAAACTCGGCGCCCGTTTCGCCAAATGGCGCGCGGTCATCAATATCGGTGACGGCATACCAAGCCGTGCCTGCATAACAGCTAACACACACGCACTCGCCAGATATGCCGCGCTGTGTCAGGAAAACGGGATTGTCCCTATCGTCGAGCCAGAAGTGATTATGGACGGCCCACACACAGTCGAGACATGTTATGAGGTCACATCATCTGTTCTCACAGCTCTCTATGCTCAGCTTGATGAACAGAACGTGCATCTTGAAGGCTCCATCCTCAAACCCAATATGATTGTGTCCGGCACGGAATGCCCAACACAAGCAAGTGTTCAGCAAGTCGCTGAGATGACATTGGATTGTTTTAACAAATGTGTTCCTCAAGCTGTGCCAGGGATTGTTTTTCTCTCCGGCGGTCAGTCGGATGAGTTGGCAACAGCTCATCTCGATGCGATGAACAAAATGGGACCGCATAGCTGGAAAATCAGTTTTTCCTATGGACGCGCACTTCAGGCCGCACCCCTTAAAACATGGGGCGGGAAACCAGAAAATATTATAGCCGCGCAAGCCGCTTTTACGCATCGCGCTGCAATGAATAAATTGGCAGCTTTAGGTGAATGGGATCCCAATCTTGAAAAAGGTTAAAACCTTTTCAGGATTTCACGGCACCAATTAAAAATTCTTTATTCCCTTTTGGCCCCTCAATAGGACTGTGCGTAATGCCTTTGACCGACCAACCGGGTTGCGTCGCCAACCAGGTTTCAATTTTATCGCAAACTTGTTGATGCACGGCCTCATTGCGGACAACCCCACTCTTACCAAGCGCGGCGCGCCCAGCTTCGAATTGGGGCTTAATAAGCGCTATCAACCAGCTATCAGCTTTCGCCATGTCCAATACTGTCGGCAAAGCCAGTTCCAAAGAAATAAAACTGACATCGCAAACAATAGCAGTAACCTGAAATCCTGTTGGCAAATATTCTTGTGTGAAATGTCTGGCATTCACTTTTTCAAGCGAGGTGACCCGCGCATCATTCGCTAAATCAACATGTAATTGCCCATGCCCCACATCCACTGCCAGACAATGCGCTGCCCCCTGTTTTAATACAACATCGGTAAAGCCACCTGTCGATGCCCCAAGATCCACGACCATTCGGCCTGATACAGGGAAGCCAAAAACCTCAAGTCCGTGTGCGAGCTTCAACCCACCACGCGAGACAAAATCATGGCTGTGCCCTGTTACAGTTATCGTGGCGTCTGGTTTTACTTTGCCAGCAACCTTGTCGACAACGCGCCCTTCAATCTGGACATATCCTTCTTTGATTGCTGCTTGAGCTTGCGCCCGGCTATTGAAGTAACCCTGCTCAACAAGAAGCGCGTCCAGACGCATAGAGGATGAAAAAGTTTTGTGACCTGTCGCCCGGGCATCAGACATTAGGCGCGTTTTGGATTGAGATCGATAATTGTTTTTTCGCTGCGGCCAATAACCTCTTTGACTGCATCATAAATATTATCGCCATTAAGACCGGCTATGTCATACATCCGCTCGGGCGAGTCCTGATCGATAAAGATGTCCGGTAAAGTCAAGGTGCGAACCTTAAGGCCGGCATCAAGCACACCTTCTTCTGCCAAGAAATGCAAAACATGTGCGCCAAAACCACCAAGGCCACCCTCTTCAACCGTGATAAGAATTTCATGCTCGCGCGCGAGTTGTAAAATCAACTCTTTATCTAGTGGTTTCATAAAGCGAGCATCCGCGACTGTCGTGCTATGACCTTCTTTATCGAGCCGGTCAGCAGCAAGACACGCTTCACCCAAGCGTGTGCCATAACTTAATATTGCAATCTGCTGACCTTCACGAACAATGCGGCCTTTGCCAATTTCGAGCAGTTGCGGTTTTTCAGGTATTGCTATGCCTGTTGCCGACCCGCGCGGATATCGGAACGCCGACGGACGATCATTTATATGAACAGAAGTATGTACCATATTGACCAACTCAGCTTCATCAGCAGCCGCCATCAAAACGAAATCTGGTAAAGCGCCGAGATAAGCCATATCAAATGACCCTGCATGTGTCGGGCCATCAGCACCCACAAGTCCTGCACGGTCTATTGCAAACCGAACGGGTAATTTCTGAATAGCGACATCATGAACAATCTGGTCATAACCCCGTTGGAGAAAGGTTGAATATATTGCCACAAAAGGCTTAAGCCCTTCCGTCGCCATACCTGCAGCAAATGTAACGGCATGCTGTTCGGCAATGCCAACATCAAAACACCTGTCCGGATAGATGTGGGCAAATTTATCTAATCCTGTACCGTCCGGCATCGCAGCGGTTACGGCCACAATATTTTCGTCTGTTTCAGCTTCTTTAATCAGACTTTCCGCAAAGACAGACGTATAGCTTGGAATATTTGTGCTTGGCCTGGATTGTAGGCCGGTAACAATATCAAATTTTGAAACACCGTGATATTTGTCGGTGGCAGCTTCCGCAGGTGCGTAGCCATGGCCTTTTTGGGTAACGACATGTACCATTATTGGCCCCTCTGAACTGTCCCTGACATTTTCAAGAACCGGCAAAAGATGATCAAGATTATGCCCATCAATCGGCCCGACATAATAAAACCCGATTTCCTCAAACAGAGTTCCACCAGTCCAAAAGCCACGTGTATATTCTTCCATTTTCCGGCTGGCTTCCTTGATTGATCGTGGCATTTTAGAAGCAATACCCTTAAGAGATTTTCTTAGCTTTCTATATCCACTTCCCGATAACAGCCGTGCCAAATAAGCGCTCATCGCCCCTACTGGTGGCGCAATCGACATATCATTATCATTAAGAATGACGATCAGACGCCCGTCCATAGCCCCGGCATTATTCATGGCTTCATAAGCCATACCGGCACGCATCGCAC
>MDTE01205390.1_pt1 | contig 12187 bp, 5 predicted proteins | sample 811231 | NCBI WGS metagenome assembly MDTE01 (sample SAMN05326651, study PRJNA326480) | marine metagenome | isolation source: seawater | place: Indian Ocean: Red Sea | collected 2010
ACTCCAAAAATTGTGACTCCTGCATATCCGCCGCAATGAATTTGCAGGAGGTAAATACACATTCGAGAAAGGCAACTCCCTTAAAATCGACTCCCCGGAACATCTCTCCTTCTGCTTTTGCGCCCGAAACGGCGTGACCACTTTCCAACTGTCCCAAAACCGTAAGGTCAGGCTCCTCATAGTTGATCACGGTGACCAATCCTCGAGAAGTGTCCTGCCGAGATCACATTCGGAAAAATGCGCACCTCCCACTTTTGCATGCAGAAATTGCACAGAAAAGAACGATGACCCTGAAAACCTGCCGTCCCTAAGGTCCGCTTCTTGCATATTGGAATTAGAAAAGTCACATCGATCGACCACTGCCTCTTTTAAGTCCGTCTTCAAGAACCGACATTGCAGGAATTGGTTATCGAGCCAAGACACGTTTGCGAAACGAGCGTTACTGAATTCACTTAACGTAGCTAGCACGCCCCGGAAAACACTGTTCCTCAAATCCAGGTCGCGGAAATTCATCATATTCATATTACATTCTTCGAAAAGTGATCTCCGAATCTTTAGCTCCGCTCCAAAAAAAATCTTTTCGAATTTGGTTTTAGTAAGTTTAGAGCTGGTCAAGCTCCCGCCCATGAAAATACTCCGAATCACGTCGGATTCGTTTATCGAAAATGAGTTCAGAGCGCTGTTTTGAAATATTATTCGCTCCAGCAAAGATCTTGTGAAAGTCGTTTCGAGGCATTTCGAATCTTGGAAAATCGCACCAATAAATTCGCAATCATCAAAGGTTGTTTCCAAAAATTCAGCCTCCTGGATGATATTTGAATCAAAATTGCATTTTTCGAATCGACACTGAGAAAAATTAGATTTGGAAAGAGCAGTTTCAGAAAACTCACAACGCACGAACCTGCATCCAGATGCTTTTATACCGCCAAGACTAGTCTTAGTTAAATTGCAATCGATAAAACTAGAGTCATTAATATAACTTCGGGCAAAGACTGCTCCCGACAGGTCGCAATTGGTCCAAGTGACTCTGTCCAGTCGACTCTGCTCAAAATAGGCCGCTGACAAGTCGAGTTTGGTTAGGTTGGTGTCGGATAACTTAAGTTCTGCGAAATCGTCTATACGAGGACGCTTAATATCGCGCTCCATTCTTTGGATCAATCTGTCCTTGAGTTGACCCTCAGAAAATTCATGTGGGGGGTCGCCATCAGGAAACTGATGGCACCCCATCGCATAACCTTCATGCCATAGTTTGTCTCCCTCCTCCGCGCTTGGTAATTGCTTCTTGAGGTTCGTAATCAGTTCCTCTAATTCATCATTACTGATGGTCTCAACCCTGGCAAACTCCACGGCCATCGAGTCTTCAAAACCTTCGGGGGCGCCACCCTGACTATTTATATAGTCTTGTGCGGTGTCCTGAGCTTTTTGCAACATACCCTCAATGTCTACTGAGCCCAGGGCTTCCATGAGGCCTGTAACAGCAGGAGGTCGCGGTAAGGGGACGCGGTCCTGCTCTAACACTGAGTCTCTAACTTCCTCATACTTTTTCCGAGCCTCCTGAAGCATTTCCGTTTTTTTATCTTCAAGTAGCTGGAGTTCTTCGGGGTCAAGATTTTTTTTGACCTCTTCCATACTCTTTGGCGAAACAGAGTCCTCAAGGTCCTTCATTGCCTCATTGAAGCCCGCATCAACCATTCGAGCGCCGTCTTCCATAGATTCTTTAAGGGACGGCAGCCCACCCCCTGCCAGATCCTCGGTAGCTTCTGTAATTTCCTGAATTGCAGTCACATCAAATTTTTCAAGATCAAGACTGCCATCTTTTTTACGCGGAGTGAGCTTTTCAGCGGCGGCAAGGAAACGCTTTTCCTTGTCGTCCAGATCGATCGTCGAGTCACCGTCAAGACGCTCGCGCGAGGTGGCTAAAAACTGTTTCTTTTCGTCAACCAGCTTCTGAATCTCTGCAGCAGATTCCTTTGGCAAGTCGCCCAGGGACTTCTCGCGGAGTGCCAAAGCCTTTTCCTCTTCATCCAAGAGCTTTCGCGCTTCTTCTTTAGCTTTTTCCGTCGCTCGATCAGGCCCGTACATTTTCAAGGTGTCGTCCGGCTTTTCCTCAAAAATCGCCATAAGCGTTTTTTCGCCATAAGGGATTAGATCAGTTCCGTTAGCCATCATTTGCAGCTCTTGCAATTGACCAGTTACACGAGCGCGGACCGACCGTTCATAGTGAGCAACGGACTTTCTTTCCTGGCTTCTCCGTTCATAAGCGACGGTAATGCTCTCAAGGTGCTCCCAATCATGGAACTCTGTTGGATTGGAACCATGAAAAATAAGTGCGCCCAGCTCGGCCTCCGGAAAAAACCATACGGTATCCGGGCGCATCACTACTTCGTCAAACTGATTCCCATCATTCGCTTTCGGAATCTGAAATACTCTTATTAAAAAATCCGGGATAAATCCTGAAATAATATCTTTTGTCGGGTGCATGTTCCTGATAGAAAATGAACAACCCGCTGTTAAATCGTTTTGGATCCATTGATCCTCTGTTGTTCTATTAAAAAATCTTGTATCAAGGTCATCAGGGTATCCTGGAAAAAATTTTTCGAGGTAGTCACCGTCGTAACTTCCACGACACTCTGCTCGCTCTGGGTGGCTTACCGGAATAGGCAGATATGAAGCACTGGCAGGACGACTCTTGTGATCGCCCATCTCTTGCCCATAAATTTCGACCCGTGGCAAAGGCCGATCCCCCGTCTCTGGATCCTCATCAAGGCCGATACCGAGAGGATTAGTCTCATACTTTGGGCCGCCGAATGCGTTTTCCCAATCGATCGGCAGGGAGAGAAAAGGCTCTGGCTTTGTGAACGTCGTTACCAGTCCGGCAGCTGACTTCCAACGTCTTTCGCCGAAGACGCTAAGACGTTTTGTAGTTTCCCCAACTTCAACCTCAACATATCCTGCTTCAACGGGGGCTCCGCGAGGAGACCAAAACGAGCCGAAAACCAAAAATTCCGAATGCGGTTTGGGTGAAAACTCATCGATGGGTATTTGTTTTGTATTCAGCGGTCCTGCCGCTTTCCACAAATCGATTTCTGTCCGAGTATCACCCGTTGTTAAATCCCAAGCTAATATGCCAGTGTGAAGTTGGTACCACTCCCCTGAAAACCGTTGGAAATTCGGGAAATAGGAAATTTGTAAGGGTTTAACAACTTTCAAGTTAAACGAAGACCGATATTACTTTAGAGGTCAGGTTCACACCTTTCAATGTACTCGCGACAGCCTTGTTCTTTGCAGCCGTCACCGAGGATTTAACGCTTGCAAGCGACATTTTAGCCTCTGTACCACTCGCTTCGGCTGCGGGGCTAACCCCAGCTCGGGCTGTAACGCCAGTTTCTGCTTTAACCCTTAGGCCCGTTTTGGTTTTCGTCATCTGAAGTCCTGACTTGGCCTTAAGCCTTTTTACATTCACGGAACTGACTAATCTCACACAAGCCAAATCAAGTTCACCTGAGTACTTTGTTACATTAAAGTCCGTCGATGCCGCCTTAGCGCCCCAATCCAACAGGTACACCAGATTGAGTCCCTGCCGCGCCACTCTTGGAAATGTGCCTTTAACTTCACACCCTGTAATAGACAACTCAGCATTCTTTACGGTTTTAAGACCGAATTGGACATTAAAACCAAATTCGGCCTGAGAACTCATTTTACGCGCCGCGGCCACGTCGTAGTCGACTTTTGCTCCCGTGAAATCAAATCCCAGACAGACGGCAGCACTCTTGATCTCCGTTGAGTTACCGGTCACGCGAGATTTTCCTTTCAGCGTATTAAACCGGGTTTCATCCCACCCGGCTCCGTCTTGACTGTAGTTAGCACCGTCCGAACTTTGCGTAAAACTCCGGCTCGGACCCCAATCAACTGAGTAAGTATCGCCAACGGTCTTCTCCACAACGACCGGATTTATCCCACCCATCTGACTTTTCCAGTAATCTTGACGGTCTTGTGCGCCATATCCATCATCGCCGGTTGCTTTCCACTTAGTCTCGTCTTTTGTCCAGAAATTGAACTCCGCTGTAGGGCCGATATTGACCGCCATGTTGGCCGCGTGGTTGCCGAAGTTGAAGTTGTTACCGAACTGATACGTTACACTGTCTCCAACGTGGATGTTCGCATAACTGGCAAGTGGGGCAATTGCTTTCGCTTTTTGTTCCGGGGTTTGGTCAATTGCGCTAGCGGCAGTGCCGGCAGTGGCGGCAGTAAGTGCAGCGTTGACAATTTGTTCCGGGGTTTGGTCAATTGCGCTAGCGGCAGTGGCGGCAGTAAGTGCAGCGTTGACAATATCTCCTTTAAAGGTCAACAAACCATCTGCATCATAGGTAACCGTTAAACCTTCGTCATCTGGCTTACTCCATTCGTCAGAGCTGTTGTAGGTCCATGCAGTGTTATCTAGCCAATTTTTTTTGTCCTCTGAGTGGGTATAGGTATCATCACCGGAAGTGACGCAAATCCTGGGCCAACGGCCAAAGTGAGGCGCCATCCTACCCCGTCCACCAGGTACATCGCTGCTGCCATTGTCCTTAAAGAGCGCTTCGGTCGCAAAACTTGCGTCATCGCTAGAACCAATAGTCGTGCTGCCCCCTGTCCCAAATCCCAGATTAAAGTCAGTCCCTTCCCTATACAGATAATTTTTCCCAACAGTAACTGTTTGGCAACCGACAAATGCCTGATCCAAATCGCTGCTCCAGCTATGAATACTGTTGTAGGTAGTAGAGACATTTTGCCCTTCGGCTAACCGTCCTTGGTATGTCGTAATGTCGCTTCCGACTCCATTTTTAATAAAACTTTTAAACGCAGTGATGAGACTGTCTGGATCAAGCGCTTCTCCTACATTAAAGCCAATCGTCGTGTATCCGGAATCCCTGAAATTTTTAAATGCGTTTTTCGTAAAATTAATGCCGCGATTTTGCTTTCCAGCATATTCAATTACGGAACCTGAGGAGATTCGTAGCGACCTGACATCCTTATAATCTTTCACATCGGCTTCGGCTGTCGATGTAGCGGCTTGAATCACGTACGAAGCTCGTTGTTGTTGAACCGTTGGCACGCCCGGTGATACGCCAGCAGAGCGAAGCATTATTCCGTTAATCATCGCGGCGTCGGAGCTGGCATTCTGTATCGAAGCAAACCGCGCCTCCGATTTACCCCGGGTGCTATCGTCCACTGATGCGTCGCCATCGGCACACGCGTTGTAGCTGACTACATATTTAGTATCGGTCATCTACGTTCTGGCTCGAAATATGCCGATATTAGATTTAATTGCGCTGAGGGCAGCCGAAACGGTCTCATTCTCGAGTTTAAGGGCTTGACTTTTTGCTGTCACCGCCTCCACTTTCGTAGACGGCGCAGCATCTGTCTCGGCCTTCCCTGCCCTTGCCTTCGCCTCTGCGGCTGCTTTTACGCTCGCCGCGTTGCCGGCTACAACATTCGACAAGAACGTTGCACCCAATTCAACCTCTTTGTAAAAAATGGATAAGTGGGTGTCAAATCCTCCTCCACAAAATTCAATTTCAGTAGAGTTTATTGCGTCTGTCTTGTCCCATTTCAGGTGAACGGCTGGCGTAAATCCTAAAACCTTCATATCGATCGAAGCCCCGGCGATACCGATCGACGAGTTCTTAAGCCATGGACCGAATTCGAAATCTGCGCTGAGTCCCTGCGCTTCCCACTTGTCAGGTTTGAAATAACCCTCCCACCCGCTTGCTGCTTTAAGAGGGCCCTTAAGCGTGAAGCCTGTTGCAGACATCGAAAAGTTGGCACCGGTAACATCAATTCCAAAATTAATGCCGGTGGTGTCTTTCTCGTAAACGTTACCATCAACAATCTGCGTGACCTCGTTGTAGTCCGTAATTGTTCTTGAGCAAACCTTGGTTTTCTGTCCTTTTGAGATGGTTTTGCCGTCGTAGCGCTTTTCCATTGATCGATTCGCACCTGTCGGGTCTTCGATGTGAATTTCGTGCGTATTGCCTTTTGAATAACTATAGGCCCACTCGCCGGAAGGTATGACTGTATAAGACTCTGCGATACCCCTGGCAACCAACGCTTTTCTGATATCGCTCGTTTTCATTCCGTCGTGGTCGGTAACAGTAAAAAAAGGCGGCTTATAAAGTTTTGCGACCATAGTTATGTCGGCTCGCGGAGTCAGGGTCCAATTCCATGGTTCTCCGTCAGTAATCTCGATCTCGTAATTGCCTGTGCGGGTGCGATAGTTAAACTCTAACGTGGGGCCTAAATTGAAGTCGCCTGATCCGGTACCAAACACGACCTGATTTCCCGTGACCGTACTCCAGGTTGAGCCGAAAGTCCTCGTTGCGAAGTTACTGTCAGGATCGTAGGACGCCGGTCCATTTTTAACGTTAAACGCGCTATCAAATACGACGGACGTCTCGCCAGAGGCAGTCGCTGAAGTTGGAGAGAGCGTTTGCTCGTCAAAAGCTTCAACAGCACTTGCGGCCGACATATCCATTTTCGGCCACGCACCGCCCTGAAATTTATTCTCGGAAGTGCTCGTCGCCCCACTCGTGTCACTTATCGTAGGTGTCCCTGTTGACCAAGTCACCTCAATGGACTTCTGGGTGTAAGCAATCATGTCACTTACACTTAGGGCGACTACAGCATCGTCATTACCGAGAGAAAAATTTGTATAGCCAGTTAACCAGTTGAAATCATAGCCATCCGCCCAAGTAAAAGTATTCCCTTGGACCGAATTAAGAAAATATGCGCCGGTTAGCGCGTTTGTCACAATGGTGTCGGATGACAACGATGTTTGAGTTGCCTCGGCAGCATAAACGTCCCACGGCGCCGCCGTTTCCCCGGCATTAATATTGTCTGTTAGGGCTGTGTCTGGTAGGGCTGTGGAGGCGGGTTTGATCCAGTTATCGAGCAGATCTCTAAACCAGTCCATATCAATTCCCCCGACGGGGCTTTCCGGGGGCGACGAACCGCTAGATAGCGGGGAGAACGAGGAGGCATAGCCGTCGGACCAGTTGGCGTCCATCACGCCAGTCACCCCGCCGTATCGGTAGAACTCAGTGCTTAATCCGGTGGTTGAGATCGTAAGCTGAGCATCATCCACTGTCAGAGTACCAGTAGTTACTTGGTATGGGTTTCGAGTCCTAAGAAAAGACCCTCCCACCCAGTAAGTCGAATCGGATGTTTGAATACTTGAGCTATCTAGCCAACCAACACCGAACGTCGAATCCAAATAGCTAATCGAGCTATCGGTGGCAGTTGCTAACGCATTGAAAGTCGCAAGCGAAAACGTGCCTCCAGTCTCAAGGAGGCTATCCTGTGTATAAGATTCCGTACTTGGGCTGACCGTTGAAACATTACCGCTTATCAACGTCGTAGTATAGGTGTCGGTCATTTTCGCACCCTAGCCACCGCGGCCAGTTGAGCCAGAAACAGAATCTCTGACATCATTATTTTGTCCTGCGTGAGCGGGAGCCTGCCGAGTATCATTATTTTGATCATCAACATGATCGCCCACTTCAGAGCTATCACCTTGCCCTTCGGCAACTTCAGCATGTGCCTCTTCGTTCGTAGCCGTTGTGGACCCCGTGCTGCCAGTGCCACTATCCAAACCTGCCGCTTGGGCTAGAGATGTCCCAGCCGAAAACTCCGCGGCGACAGTTTCCGCATCTCCGCCAGACATCTCAGCTTGAGTGGTTCCGTTTTGTACTTGAAACACCTGACCGGTTGCTTGAGTCGTTTCGGCGGCCGTAGCAACACTGGTATCTGATTGCGCTTGCACTGGAACAATCGTTATAAGGCTGGCAAATGCTGCAGCATGGAACTCAACAGTTCCCGCTCCAAATTCAAAGTGATCTTCATTCGGCTTTGCCGTGTGCTCTGTTTTTAGACCAGTGACGGATGTTTTAAGCTCAAGACCCGTTACTCCAAAATTGAAGTCGAGCGTTCCATAGGACGTTTTTATATGGCTTCCTGCGGCCCGGCCGAGCGTTACAACAAGACCGTCAGAGTCAAAACTGGCTCCGACCCCCATTGCATCAATACCTACATCAAGCTGTTTATCTGAGGATGTCTCATACGTGCCATTCACTATACTTTTGCTAACTCCACACCAATTTGCATTGACTTCAGTTTGAAATCCGACCTGTAGATAGTTTTCAACACTTACGCATTCCTCTTCACCACTAACCTCTCCGTCTGAGATTTTTGCCCATTCCCACTGCAGACCACTTTTATCTTCCCAAACTTCAACGGTGGTTCCGCTTATAAAATCCGCTGCAGCTCCAGCACGACGTTCCACGTTTAGCCTTGCGCCGTCGAGATACGCCGAATATTTGTCTTGAGGATTCAAGCAATCCGTAAAGTCCGCCGCTGTGACCATGGCTACATCAGCGGCATCCTTTGGCGGACCAAAATTATACAAATTTGACACGCTATTCCAGGAATCGACGGCGAACTCTGAACTGTAGCCCCACAATTTCAATGGTCCGAACGGATAATCCTCGGAGGTACAAGTACCAATAACGTCAACAAAAAACGTAAGCCCACCCGTCAACGGATACGTTGCCATCATTCCTAACGATCCCGTCATACCCAAAAGATTAGTGAGCGACGTCCCGCTCATTTCAGGAAGCACGCCACTGAACATCGTTTTCAACAAATTTAGACTCGTAATGATCTCTTCAACTCCGCCAGGCGCGGTAATCTCCTGCAAGTCATCAAGGTCAAATTTAGATGCCACCATCCAGCCATAAGTCCCATCGGCAGGCGTTAACGATGTAGGTCTTTTCTCTGTGGTGTCTGGCCAGAATGTGTCCGTGTAAGACCAACCCGTTGCTAAGTTGATGTCATTACCGTCGTCCTGACCAAGATCAATATTTATCCCACGCTGGAAATTAAAGGTATGGCCATAAACCAAATTTTCATAGCAGCCGTAGTTAACCGTATCGGGAGTAAGGGGAGTAGGTCTATCCGCCCCCTTCGCCAAAAAATCGGCCCCAACATCAATAATGGTAGAGATGTGGTTGTTGTAGTTGCTAGCAGCGCTTGGGTTGTCTACCGGGGCGGTGTCCGACGAATCTGTCTGGCCCGGCCAAGCGAATAATTTACCTGAGCTGCTCCCCCCCGCCATGATCACGCCGTAAGGGGTTGCATCGATCGTTTGAATTGACCTTACTGGACCTATAGAAACGGAGCCGTCTCCTCCAATAGCGTAATCGTAAACTAGGTCATTTTTCGTGAATGAAGCAGATGGGACTTGACCAAAACCTGATTGACTAGAGTCCATCTGGTACGGCCCGTTAAAGCGCAGATTAATCTGATCGCCCACGACACGTTGGATGTTGGCATCAGATCCGCTCGTTTCATTGGTGAAATCTGCGGCATTAAGACTTGCGGTGGCCGCCGCCGGCTTCCCGAGGCCATAATACGCCTCAACCCCATCAAAAGATACCGTGGGCGGTGAGCTATAACCCTCCCCGGCATTAGTAAAAGAAACCCTCTCAACGGTATAGTAACTATATTCGATGTAGTAGCCAGATCGCCCGCCGGCCGTCTCTATCCATACGTCCACATAAACTTCATTGACTGTTAGGGTTAATCCCGAGGCCTCACTGTCGGGGTTACCGCCCGACACGCTCACGGAGGGGATAGCCGCGTAGGCACCCCCGTCTGTCACCGTAATACTACGCAAGGTTGCTTTGGGAGCCCCTGCTGATGCCACTAATTGATTAAAAACCCCTGTCGCACTTCCATCGTCATCGCCGATCGTCAATGCGGCGAGTTGTTCATTTGCGCTGTCGATCTCCGTCAGATGCACGATGTCCGAAGCGGCACCATTATTAATATCAGTAGTGCGTAGATCACCAATGATGAGATGGCCAGCCCCGTCAGTTATCGCGCCTTGGTCGTTCGTCAACTTGGTAACGCTTGATCCTCCCAAAGCGATGTCTGTCAACACTCCGGAAGTTACCAGTCCCAATCGAGCGCTTGTCTTGCCGTTATCAATACTCAAGTCGGCGTTTTCAGTGAAAAAATAACTTCCCTGTGGTATCCAAGAAAAATCAGTGGCTGAGGTTGCCGTATCTTTTCCGGAGTAAACAATCAAGCCCCTTCTGTTGCCCGAATCAGACCAATCCCAAATACGGGAACCAGCTTCATAATCTCCGTCTTGATAAATTTCTTGCCACTGGACGGTTCCCGAACTTATGAGAGCTGTCATCAACCCAAATCCCGTGAAAATAAATTAAAGGTCGATAGAGACCAACGATGGATCTTGGTCGATCGTGTTGAAGGCAGATCCAACAATTATCGGCTGATCGGGATCACCTTTATAGAATCCGACGACTACTTCAGCACCGTCGAAAAGAGCCGAATATGTTCCCCCTTGACTCCCTGCTCCCATCCGAATCGATCGCATGCGGAACACATTCATCGAATCCTCCGTACCGTCAAAGGCCTCAAATTGATACACCACGTTAAACCGGCCAAGTCCATCTCGATCAGCAATTGAGGGAGATTCAAGCGATGGATATCGGTACTCGTTAATAAATCCCGTGAGAAAGCCGGGGATCGAAGGACGTTCGGTAACCCGCGCAGGACGAAACTGAACTTCGTTTGAAGAAGTCATCCGATAGGCTTTAAACGTATTTTTATATGAGAGTCCTGGTGTGTTATCCGGACCGTAGGCAGTCACATGGTCGACGGATGCGACAAAAAATGTCTCTCCAGATTCGCAAATATCGGAAAACCCTGCTATCTCAATAATAGAACCGGCACTTAATCCGGGTATTACGCTTTCACCCTCAATAAAGCGAGCGGCTGACACTATCTCCTCCGCACGCCGTAAAACCAGATAATTTAAGTCCGCGAGTACAACATCATTTTCGATTAAATCACCGGGAGGCGTTACAAGGCCCTCTAAAAAAACCGTATGCGGCTCAGATAGATCGGTCTTTTCACGAGAGATAACGGGAGCGGCATACGTCAATGTACCGGTATCAACAGAGGTATAAAGATTAAGGCCATCCGCGAGGTAATGGTATCCTGAGACACAAACGTAACGCGGTATAACGCGGCTGAGTGCGCTGACATGAGATACGGACCGATCTGATCTTACGTAAGGTTCTGTATGCTTATTGACAGATCCGTGTTCTTGGTAGGAATCACACAGGTGAATTACCGTTTCGAGCTCTTTCTGCTCAAAAAAGAAGTAGAGGCCGTCCCTTTCAAGGGTACGCTTCAGAAAGTCCCAGTCCGATTCTCGGTACTGAACTCGAGATTCCCATGTTGGATAATCCGTCCTGGATAAATGCTTTTCCAAAGAAATTGTGACCCGTCCACTGGTCAGCGATTTAAGTTTTTCAATACCTTCCTCGAAAAGATCGATTACGCTTTTCTCTCTGTAGGATCGCGTTGCCCGGGCAAAGCTTAAGGGATACGTGACCGGCGCAAAAACCACTTTCAGCGTCCGCTGACCCTCCTTCTCGGAGATCTCCCTGACTTCTTCCAAGAAACAGTGAAAATAACGAACCTGTTCCCGCGGTTCGGCGTTACCACCGCTATCGACCAAGGGGCTCGCGGTGACAGTTAGTCTCCAGGCTGACTCACTAACGACATTTCCCTGATCAATAAAGTGAGCTCGATCGGAATCATTAGGAAGGGCAAGGGTGGTTTCAATATAAAAATTCTTTGAACAGTCCTCTCTTGCGGACCAAGCAAGTACCTCGACACCAGGCTCAGCCTCAGGCCCCGAAGAGGACATTTTTTCAAGGATCACCCGAATTTCGGACATAGGTTGCTTCTAATTCTTTGGAGGTTGAGAATCAGGCGTTCACCCTGGCCTGCAGTATTTCTCTGACAGCTTGACCGAAGCTAGGACCAACGGCGTTGTAACTGCGTTTTTAAACAACAATCATCAACTTGACATCGCCTAATATAATGCTTTTGAAACGTTTCAGCTTAATTTTCCGGGGGAAATATTGATACCAATATTTCGCTTCGAATAAATACATATTTAGATGACACTTATTAGAGCGTTTTAAGGACGCGATGCACTAAAAACGATCATTTCAATCGGAATTATGTGCTGGCCTACGCGGTAACTTAGTTTAACCAGGGTGTTACGGATAACTGACTGGATCCCGCAAACCTGAGACGGGGGAAGTCG
>MDTE01000480.1_pt1 | contig 12185 bp, 5 predicted proteins | sample 811231 | NCBI WGS metagenome assembly MDTE01 (sample SAMN05326651, study PRJNA326480) | marine metagenome | isolation source: seawater | place: Indian Ocean: Red Sea | collected 2010
ACTGGTGCCCGTTCGGAACTCGAACCAGTCTGGGAGTCCTGGCAAGTGGTAATCGATGACGATCATATCGCCAATAGCACACCTCCTGAAGATGCAATGAACCGGTTGGCCGTATTGTTCCCTGACAATTCCACGTTGACCATCGATCATCTGCACTCTGAACTTGGTTTCCAAGCAACTGGCACTGAGCTCGCAGATGCTGCCTTCGAGTCTGCAGAGGTCCAGTATAACTCGACATCAGAGAGGATTGGAGATTGGCAGGCCGATCAGAATTGGAGTTGGGAGTTGTACATCTGGAACGGTGAGCAAGGTCAGTGGAACGCTACGCAGCTCAATCTGGATCAGATCAACGTTTCCTCAGATACTCACCTTGCTTGGGCGGCCAGCAATGCCAACCTGAGTCACCTTCCTCCTGGAGCTGATTGTAATGGGCACGGCTGGATCATGGGTTCAGGTGGTGGTGCTCACTGCATGTGCGATGAAGGCTGGACACGCCCGAGTGACGATTGGCTGACGTGTGTTCCAGAGAATGAGGCTGAACAGCAGAATCAGACTGATGCTGACCCACATGCTGACTACACGCTTGGGCATGGCACGGTCACATACATTCTCGATAAAGGTCTCAACAAGCGACTGGCCTTTGCTGGTATCGGCTGGGATGCTGACGAATTCCTACATGATGTCAGGGTCTTGGTCAATGAATGATGGTCAAGGCGTCACTCGGCGTCGGTCCCTTGGGAAGAGAACGACTTCCCGGACATTGCTTGCCCCGGTCAGGACCATGAGAAGACGGGCCACTCCAAGGCCCCAGCCTGCATGTTGAGGTGCTCCGTATCGAAATCCATCAAGATAGAATCCGAAGTCTGCTGGATCTAATCCCATCGCCCGAAGATTGTCTTCAAGCACTTCGATTCGATGCTCTCGTTGACCTCCTGATGTCATCTCATCGCGGCCGAACATCAGATCGAAGCCGCTGCTGCTGACCCTTTTTCCTTCGCCAGCATCCTGCGAAGTGTCATGGTGGATGTAGAACGGTTTCATTTCCATCGGCCACCCAGTGATGAAATGAAATCCTGGGTGATGGGATGCGATCTTGTCAGCCATCTCTGCGCTGATGTCCTCTCCCCATTCGATATCTCCACCCGCGTTTTGAATCATCTCGATGGCGTCATCATAGTTGACTCTTGGAAACGGCGTCTCAAGCTCTTCAAGCATCACTGGTGCAGCATCTTCGTCTTGTTCCGACCGCCATGCATTGATCGCTTGAACCGCTCGCTCTGCCAGTGGATCACCTGAGAGTGCACTCCAGATGTGTGCGATCATTCGCTCCAAGATGGTCATGCAGTCCTCTGCATCTGCCCACCCCATCTCGATGTCAAAGGAGATGAACTCGTTGAGATGTCGATATGTATCGTGGTGTTCGGCTCGGAAGGCAGGTCCAATCTCATAGACGCGGTCAAGTCCGCCGAGCACAGCCAACTGCTTGTACAACTGTGGTGATTGGGAGAGGTATGCGGGGCGGTCGAAGTAGGACATCTTGAAGAGATTCGTGCCACCTTCAGCAGCTGCAGCAATGATCTTCGGTGTCTGAATCTCGAGGAAGCCGGCTTCAGCCAGGAACTCACGTCCATGTCTGAGGACGAGACTACGGAGTTCGAACATGGCGTTGACATGAGCCCTGCGCAGATCGAGGTGGCGATGGTCAAGTCGTGTATCGAGTTCAACGTGGACTCTGTCAACAATTCCGACTGGGAGTGGAACTGCTGCCTGTGTGAGGACCTCAACGTCACTTGCTACGACTTCATATTCAGGTGGTGGAGCCGGTTCACCATCGCGTACCTTCGGTGCCCGTTTGAGTGCAACTTCACCGGTGACCCTTAGCGTGCTCTCACGTGTGAGTGCACCGAGCTCATCGAGCGCCTCGTCGCCGAGATCATCTCGCCGCGCGACCGCTTGCAGACGCCCAGTCCCGTCTCTCAGTTGGATGAAACCAACCTTGCCGCCACCGCGCATGACTTCCATCCAACCGCATACTGTGACTCTTGAACCCACTAATGATGCACCCTCCTCTGCGAGTTGCCGTGCACTGTGTGTACGTAGACTGGTGGCGTCCATGAATCGGCGTCTGCACCTTGGTTCTTCTTTTCGTCGGTCTTTGCTCAGTCAGAATCTTGAAATGTGTTCGGGGCCGCAGCGAGTCCATGACAACGTCCTTCCTATTTACATCTGAGTCTGTTGCAGCGGGACATCCTGACAAGATGTGCGACAACATTTCGGATGCGATTCTCGATGCCTGCATTCGTGTTGACCCGGGGGCTCGTGTGGCTGTAGAGACGTTCGTCAAAGGTCTTGATGAAGGCAGTCACATCGTTATTGGCGGTGAGGTCACTGTGAACAGTGATGCACAGATCGATTATGAATCGATAGCCCGTACGACTGCAGCTGAGATTGGGTATGTTGATCATGCATATGGAATGAATGCACTGGACCCTCAGTCATGTCAGGTTCAAGTGCTGATCAGCCAGCAATCTGGCGACATCTCACAGGGAGTGACTGAGGGTGAAGGCATGTTCGCAGCACAAGGGGCAGGTGATCAAGGCATCATGTTCGGCTATGCGACGAATGAATGTGAGCGCTGGGATGAATTGCAGGGGGCCTTCATGCCTCTGCCTGCTTTGCTCAGTCAACGCCTTACTCTAGCAATGAGCGATGCCCACACCTCTGGGAGCCTCCCGTGGACCCGTCCAGATTCAAAGAGCCAAGTGACTGTGAATTACGCTGGACCTGGAGACCCTGCCTCTGTCGATACAGTTGTTGTAGCGATTCAGCATGATGATCTGCGTCCTCGCTTTGGAGGCGATGAAGCTGCTGAACAAGCATTCATTCAAGCTGAGATAGAGGAGAAGATAATCCGCAAGGTCATTCCTGCGGATTTGTTGACTGATGACGTCAAGATCATCGTTAATGGAACCGGCCGTTTTGAGAAAGGAGGTCCACATGCGGATGCGGGCCTCACTGGTCGGAAGATCATTGTCGATACCTATGGTGGCATGGGGCGTCATGGTGGTGGTGCATTCAGTGGGAAGGATCCGAGCAAGGTCGACCGCTCTGCAGCATATGCTTCGCGCTGGGCAGCGAAGCATGTCGTTGCAGCTGGACTAGCCGAAAGGTGTGAGATTCAACTTGCCTATGCAATCGGCGTCGCTGAACCATTAAGCGTCTTTGTGGACACTTTTGGGACGAATTCGGTTGATGAATCGGTGATTGCAGATCGCCTCACCAAAGCGTTCGATTTCAGACCTGCAGCCATCATTCAGTCGCTTGGTCTCCTTCGCCCTATCTTCGCCCGCACATCTGCAGGGGGTCACTTTGGACGAGATTCAGATGATGATGGTGGATTCAGTTGGGAACTGATCGATCCAGCTCGTCTTGCTATCTTGCGTGATGACTGAGATCCCACAAATCCGCAGTCCTTGGTATCATGGCGTCGGATGGCTGAAATCCTTTGACTCACAGCATGCTGTGTGCGTCGCCTCAGTCTCGGTATCGTTCTTCTGTTCGCTTTGAGCACGGTTCCCCTGAGCGCCAGCGCCGCTGAACCCCTCCTCATCACGATGTCTAGGGGTGCCGTTCTCCTCGATCCTGGACAATCTGACATTCTCACACTTCAAGCTAAGAACAACGATTCAACCATTCGTGACCTCAACATTACTCTCCAGCAGGACCCCGGTGCACCTTGGACCATCTCGATTGGTCAGGCGAATCACAGCCAGGTTTTCCCAGGATCAACCATCTCGACCACTGTGGCCATTGATCTTGCACCGGGTGCCTCTCTTACAGATGGTGGAGCAGCGATTCTACGCGTCGCTTGGTCTACTGGTCAGCAGCATCTCGATACCTCAATAGATCTCCGCGTCGCTGCCACCTATGGCTTCTCTATCGATGTGACCTCTGCAGGGAATTCTGGAGTCGTTCAGATGGTGCCGGGAGGGTCTACGGTGGTCGGCCTTCCAGTGATGAATAAGGGAAATGCTGACGACACTTCTGTGTTGAGCGTGGGCCAGAGTCCTGATCTACCCGCTTGGTGGGCAGAATGGGTTGCGAACAACACTCCGCTTGCACCTACAGGATCTGAATCGGTTTCGATCACGACCCCATCTACTTCACACAATCTGAGTTCCTCGACGACCATCGGTGTCAAGGTGAATGCCACGAATCTTCAGGCCGGATATGAATACAATCTGACCGCTTCGGTACGCGCAGATGGTGCGGTCCTCGATGCTTGGAGCGATGATCAGACGGTGAATGTCAGCACCTCTGCTACAGATGTTGACCTTACATGGTCTGGTGCACTTGAGGAGAATTACACGCTTGAGGTCCAGCTGTTCGATGGTGCCGTGCAACTTGTCAACAGTTCGCGTGAGGTCTGTGTCGCTAACGACCTCACTAATTGCAGCGCACCACCTCCTTCGAGTACCAGCTCAGGGCGTTCAAGCAGCGATGCTGTCACTGGAGTTTGGCTCAATGGAGTTCTTGCTGATGTTGCTCCCGGCGGATTCGAGGTAGCGAATCTCTCATTGGCCACAGATGCTGCCGCACTGCCTGGACTGTACACTTTGATTCTGCATGCTGGCAGCGCTCAGGCCAACACTTCCAACAGTTTCGCTATCGTCGTCGAAGTATTGGGTTCGCCTATGCTCGGCCAGCAGATGTCTGAACGACCAGATACCGTGATGCCTGGCGATCTGTTTGATGTTATTCACGTCGTCAGTAATGATGGAAGCCAGAGCGCAGATGTCGTGTCTTCGGTCACTTCCACAACAGGACCCTGTGTCGTCGCACTCAGCTCTGGCTCAGGACTTCGCCTAGCAGCTTCTTCCAATGCTACTGTCACGGTCATGGGACGCATGAATGATGATGCTCAAGATGCTGAGATGTGTAGATTCGTGCTCGAATCTGCACTTACTGATGGTTCACAGACTCGCTCTTCGATTGTCGAGATTGGTGTCGAACCAAGTCGGTCGTTGATATTGATACTGCCAACAAACGTACCTGTCATTGATCCTGGAACCCCTGCTGTGGACCTACCACTCTCTGTCCAGAACCAAGGTACTGAGACTGAGACGGTTGTTCTTGAGGTCACATCGCCTCAGAGTGTGACCGTTGTTGTACCAACCGTGACAACAGTAGGTGCGGGTCAGACGGTTCAGATGGTTCTACAGATTTCTGCAGATGGCTTGACGAACCTTTCGGGTTTGATCAATCTCACTGTGCTGGCTCGAAGCACATCAAGTTCGACTATTGCCCCATCACAATCTCTACCTATCGAAATCGGGCTACGTACCGATGTCCGCTTGGTCGGCCCCCCCTCCTCCTCGATTGAGGTGACGCCAGGTGGTGGTGATTCAGAGGCGAATCTAACGATCATCAATTCCGGAACGCGCTCCACTCGCCTTACCCTTTCGTGGTCTGGTACTCCGTTTGGTGTGACGCTGACTCCTGACCTCACGATCTTCGATGTTCTAGGGGGTGGTGAAGTGACACTTGGCCTGAGCGTCTCAGCATCTTCGACAGTGACGCCAGGTCGTCATCCCGTTCATCTGTCTCTCATTGATGAGTCAAGTGGCCAGTCACTGGCGGACCTGTCTCTTGACATCCTCGTGCAGAGCCTCCCCGATGTTCGACTGTTCACTGACGATGATTCAGCCATTGTTGGACCCTTGGATGCGGTCATACACAAGTTCACTGTGGTGAATATAGGCGCAGTCAACACAACCTATGGCATTTCTCTGGGCTTGCACCCATATCATGATGCCAGTCTTTCATCGAGTCGTGTGACTCTTGGACCAGGTGAAGAGAGTGATATCACTGTGACTCTCAAACAATTGCGTGAGGTAGACTCGTTCCAACTTCCGATTACTGCTACTTCCGAGGTTGACGCAGCCGTCACCAGTACTCTGCTGCTGACGTTGGTCGCCCCTTCCCCCGATCTTGATGCCACATCAGCGAGCAATCTGGAACCAAGCATCGAACCCGGCGAGCCTGTCACTTACCCTTTCACAATTCGGAACAGGGGGACGACTGCCGACATCGCCCGCTTTATCCTTCCTTCATCCTGCAACGTGTTCGATGAAGAGGTGATTATCGATGAGATTAGAATCGAATCATCTTCTTCCACGGGCACATTGACTGTTAGGTGCACTACCTCTGAGAATGCCGATTCTGGAAGATACAATCGCACCGTTGGTATCTCTTCGGCCATTGGACCGGATGCTGGTGATGAACTCGGCATCACGTGGACTGTCATCACTTCAGCCCCTGAGGGATCATCCGCATTCACTCTGCACCGTGCTGGAATAGGAGGTGTGTCAATCGAAGCCTCTGGTGCTTCAGTTCTGACTTTCTCGGTTTCTTCAGCAGTGAATGCAGGGGGTGAAGTGCAATGGTTATTGGATGGCGACCTTGAAGGGCTTCAGGTAGAATGGCACGGTGAGACCATCGGTCAAACATCAACGCTCAGGTCTGTTGATTCACGGTCTTCTGATAGTGTCAGCTTGACCCTTCGCCGAACAAGTGACGTTATCTCAGGTGACATGATTCTCACAGTTACAGCAGTGCTGACAGTCCAGGGGACGTCGTACCCTGCCCAGAGCGTTCAGGTGAATGTCACGCTGACTGAGGAAGAACGCCTTGCACCAGCTGGTTTGAGGGCACCCATGGGTGTCGAGTTGACCAACACCTCTGGATGGTATGTGATTACGGGTGGTTGGGGACTCGCAATCTTGTTGCTCTTCTCCTCCCTTCGCCGTCGGCGGAAGCGTTTGGACAAGAATGAGTCTCCTTTGATACCGTTATCTGACCTACCACTTCCATCCCCTTCGGGTGGAGAGATGGATGTTGTTCTAGAGTCATCTCCCGCTGATGAAAGTCCAGATGAGGTGTCCCGTGATCCGGAAGGTATGGTCGCTTGTACGTCCTGTGGTTCCATACTTCAGACCCCGAGTAAGAAGGATGCTCCATTCCGTCTGCGTTGTCCGACCTGTGATGCACGCTTGCGCGTCATTAAATGAAGATGTCATCAGTCGCACGGAGTGCGTGCAAAGAACAGGAAAGCGGTGTGCCCGAAGGGGTGGTTAGCGGGTCGAACTCCTCCTCGCATCGCCCTTGACCAAGGTCGCTGCATGAGTTCACCCATCCATTCGATGTGGCATCCCCTTTCTTCCGCTGCGACCCACATTGCCTCCAACTGGCTGCTCACTGGAAGATATGCGGCGAAACGGCTCCCTGGCTTGAGCACCCATAGCAGGGTGTCGAGATGAGATTCGGCAGATGGCAAATCCAAGAATGCTACGTCTTGGCTACTCTCTGGAAGTGTTGGTCCGACCTCAGCCAGATCTCCTATGATGATGGATGTCTCTGGAGTCTCCCACACTGAACTGGCGATGTTGATGTTGTGACGCGCCACTTCGGCATGTTCGTCACGAGATTCAATCGTCGTAATCCGGCCATTTGAGCCGAGTGCTGCCATGAAGGCAATGGTCATCGCTCCCGAACCCGTGCCCGCTTCAATCACAGCTTGTCCTGCCCTGACTCCAAGCATCTCAAGGATGAAACCAGCGTCCTTGGCCTGGATGGTCTGTGCCCGCCTTCGTAGACCTAGTGACAGTTCACGTAGCCCGACTTCAGTGATCTGTACATCCACGTCGTTAATGATCTTGTGACATGGGATGTCACTGATATTGAGCGATGAAGGGACGAATCGTCCGAGTCCTTTGGAGCGCACAGACTCGTCTGAGTCCGCATCGACAAGATGGACACGGCCATCTTCAAGATGGATTGCTACCCATCGGGTTGATGCCATCTCACTGTGAGCACGGTATCGTCATGCTTATGTGTTCGCTTGCAGGGCACGAATTATGTCAGTGACCACGAGGTCGGTAAGCCTCGTTGTTATTCTACTCTCATCGATTTTTCTTATGGTCCTGGATTATGACCAACCAGACGCTGTGAGCGAACCATTGCCTGCAATGATTGAGATTCTCCATGCCGGCGCGAATGGAAAGGCAGTCTTTGGCGAGTATTTGGGCGGTCAGAATTGTCCGCCCTGCGAGTCTGGTGGCTCACCCTCGATGAAGGCTCTGAAGAACAAGGAATCAGATTCCTTCGTCTATATCTCTTACATCGCCCCAACCTACGGCAACCTTCAGGTTGCTCAAGCAGGCAACGTTGCCCCAATCAACCGTGTTGGCCATCTCACCGGTGGTTCGAATGGTGCACCCAAGGCCTACTTCGGTGATTGTTTGCATGAGTCCCAGACCTGCTATCAGTCTGGTGCAGGAGGCACCACGACCTATGATCCGTTCTTCTATGAAACGGGAGGTAAGAAGCACAATATGGGTGCTTATGGCGACCATAGCATCATCGTTTTCAACACCCCTAATGGCACCAGTTACGTCGATATCACGGTTCAGGCAGCTTACATTGGAACGGGTACTGCTCCAAGCAGTGTTTCCATCCTCTCCGCCATGACCGAGAAGAGTTGTAATTCTCATCCATATACGGTCGGAGGTCAGACCAAAGCTGGTCATTGCTGGAAGGCTTGGTTGCTGAACGCACCCACGTCCTACGCTTCCTCTTCAGGACTTGTAGGTAGTGGGACCGCACCTCTCACGCTTGATCTGAGCAATGGACCTGCCTCCTATACGTGGACTGTGCCCTTGAATCTGATAAATGGAGGATTCAACAATCTTCACTCTGTTGTCGTGATGTTCGACTCGTGGTCCTCAGGCACCACTCGGGCGACTGCCCTTACAGCAGGGGACTCAGACATGGCACCTCCTATCGATCTTGGATTCACATCGCTGACCAGCAGTAATTCGGTCGGTACTGATGGTTCTGCTTTCATCCCTGGTGATGAACTTCAGTTTGCTTACACGGTTCAGAACAACGGTATCGATCCTTACTCGGACGGTGGCGATGTTGTTCTCTATCGTATTGATGGCATGTACAGGTATGAGGCCGATCGAGCTTCGGTACCCACTTTGGCAGTTGGTGCCACGACTCAAGGTTCCTTCACATTCGACACCACCGACCTTGATGGTCGATATTCAGCTCACACCTTTGAGACCCGACTTGAGAATCTCGTGGACGATGGTAATGCTGGCAATGATATCGCTCGCGTGATGGTATCCACTGATCAGATACCTACCGTGAATGAACCTGCTTTCAACACCAAGACCGAATTGGACCGTGGCGATAAACTCGTGATGGAGATCACAGGAGATCCCGTTGATAACGTCGAATCCTTCGAAACACATACTGCCATCTTAGAGGCCTCCTTATCGGGTGGGAATGACTGGTCTACTGATTGGGTGTACGTCGATCCAGTGGTCAGGACCAAGACTACTGGTGTTCAGTACTTCTACGCGGAGATTGAACCTGATGTTCTTGCAATGGAGGGTGATTATGACATCCGCCTCGCTCTTGAGGATTCCAGGGGTCAGCGTAACAATTGGATGGTCAAGGTCGGCGCGTTCTCGCTACTGAACGGTCCTCCCACAATTGCTGAAGGTTGGTTTGAGACAGTTGCCGTCAGCACGGATGTGTGGGTGGATATGTCTGAGGCAATCATTGACCCAGAGTCACCAGTGACGGATTTGACAGTCACGAGTACGAGTCAATATTTCCTTGGATGGAATCAAGCCACAGGTGAGATGGGCGTCCATTTCGATGGACCTATCACGAAGTATCCTTCTGGTCAAGAGACAGTGAACGTTGTTGTGAGTGATGGGGAACCAGGTAGAGAATCTAACATTCTATTCTTGGATTTCAGACTCACTGAGAGTGGCCGGCCTGTTTGGCGTCCATTCACCGAAACACCTACGCTTAACGAAGGTGGAGCGACCTATCCATATCCTATCACAGATTTCGTCTATGATTCCAACACCCCGACCGAAGACCTCGTTCTGACGATTGAGAATAGCAAGCCCGAGATTCTCAATGCAATGATTGATGGCATGATGCTGTCTTTGACACCGGTCAGTGAGACATCAGGTGGCATAGTTGAACTCATCATCACGGCATCCGATGGTGAGTCCAGTGCATCGACGAATCTCTTCGTCCATGTCAATGAGGTCAATGATCTCCCGACCTTTGATACTGACTGCATGGAGGCCCTCATCGCTGATATTTATGTTGGATGGAACGCAGTACTGGACATAGGTCCGTGCGTTACCGATGTGGATCATGACCATGATGATCTGGAGTATCAGATCAAGGACTATGATGTGGCACGACAGGAGGCAAAATTGCTTGAGATCGATGTGGATACAGGTGTGATCGAGCTCAAGTATGAGACTCGAAGGGTACGTGACATCGAGGTCGAGGTGATAGATCCCTCTAATGGACGGGCTTCTTACACCCTGTCAATCGATGTTGTTCCCAAGACTCTGACAATCGGTGATTCGGTAGGCAGTGGTGCCGATTTCGGCCTCACAGCCTCTGATATGTATTGGGGATTCCTCCCCACACTCCATCTTCAACAGTCTTCAGACCTCATTGGAGATGAATTGGAATGGCAGATGTGTAGTGCCTATGTCTGCTACGATAATGGCATTATCCTCATCAATCAGGCCTATGCTGACGAAGGCTGGAATTTCCCTATCGAGACTACCTCTGAGGATACGGTGCTTGAGGAGGGAGATGTGCTGAAAATCATCATCAGAGCTACAGATAGTGAAGGACGTCCATGGACCAGTGATATGTTCACTATTGAATCGAGTGCACCTCCAGATGGGATGGTTGCAGAAGGTGATTCAGTAGATGATCTTGCTGAGACAGAGGAGCATCTCAATGACATGCTTGACTTGCTCAATCGGATTGAAGCCGGCCTTGCTCCGCCTGAGCGAATGTCTGAGGTTGAGCAAGCCTTTGCCGAGTCCTGTACAGAAGGGGTTGACCTGACTGCCTGCCAAACATGGGCTCAGCGCAACCCTTCTACCACTACTGCCACCAGTACCCCGTCCGGTTCTGTATCACTCAGTGCTGGCGTTTCTGTCGCAATCGCAGTCTTTGTTGGTATCGTCGTGTTCGCCGTCATTGCCGTTCTGCTTCTCTCAGGTAAGGAAGAAGAAGAATCCTTCATGATTGATGTTCCTGCTCAGGATCTTGAAGCCAATTCCATGTTCGGTGGGTCTGAAGAGATATTCCAGAGTCAAGTACCTCAGGTCGCTGTGCCACCTGGTGCTCCCCCTCTGCCTCCCGAAGGCCTACCTCCGGGATGGACGATGGAGCAATGGTCCTACTATGGGAAGACATGGCTTGAGCAGAATGGTCGCGTCTGATATTGGAGTAGAGCCTGGCTGTAGTTTATATCGAGTGATATCATTACCCTTTGCACAGGAGCCACGACATGAGTGAAGATGATGCTGTCACCGATGCCGATGAGGCAGCGGCTTCGTCTCCAGAGGATGAAACATCCAGTGAGGCTGATGTCGGCTTCATCGTTGTTGATACAGAGGACTCAGAATTCGATGATGACTTCGATGAATTTGATGACTCCTCAGCTGTGATTGACGTTCCTGTGACTGAATGGCTTGATGATGTAGAATTCTCGACCACTGCTGATGTCCCCATTCCAGACCGTCTTGTCGATCAGGTGATTGGCCAAGAAGCGGCGTCCATGGTTATTCGAAAGGCCGCTGAACAACGCCGCCATGTGATGATGATCGGTGATCCTGGGACTGGAAAATCGATGTTGGCTCGCTCGATGACTGAACTTCTTCCCGAAGGTACGCTTGAGGACATACTTTGTTATCCCAATGAAGAGGACGAGAACGAACCTCGTGTTCGTTCCGTGCCGGCGGGACGTGGGGAACGCATCGTCAAGGCTCAGCGGGAAGCAGTACGTGAGAAACGAGAATCACAGAACAGGGTGCTGCTGTATTCCTTCGCGGCCATAGGTATCTTGTTTGCTATCGTTGCGATTCTCTCCGGTCAACTGTTCAGCCTTTTCTTCGGCATGCTGTTGCTAGCTTTTGCCTACATGTTCATCCGCAGTCGCCTTGCAGGTGGTGATGAAGCTCGCATCCCCAAGCTTCTGATTAAACGTCAGAGCGATGACATGCCTCCATTCGTTGACGCAACCGGTACGCTGGCTGGCAGTCTACTTGGTGATGTTCGGCATG
>MDTE01069079.1_pt1 | contig 12185 bp, 15 predicted proteins | sample 811231 | NCBI WGS metagenome assembly MDTE01 (sample SAMN05326651, study PRJNA326480) | marine metagenome | isolation source: seawater | place: Indian Ocean: Red Sea | collected 2010
AGTCTATCGGGTATTTTTAATGACATTAAAATTTTTTCTGGGGGTAAATGATCTAAATAATATTGCTTCAAAAATGAATTTAATAGCGTAACTTCATCTGTATTTTGCTTATTTGAAAAACTATAAGGTTTATTTCCCAAATTAACACCATCTCTAATCATAAATACATCAATACATGATTTATCAGACACATTAGAAATTGTAACAACATCAATATCTCCTTTTTCAGTAATCAGGTTTTGATTCTGAGTAATATTCCTAATCATAGAGATTTTATCTCTAATAACTGAAGCGTTTTCATAGAGTTTTTTGTCCGAATAGTCTTTCATTTGTTTTGTATATGAATCTATAAGATCTTTGGTTTTTCCTTGAAGGAATAAAATTGAGTTTTTAACTGATTCTGCATAATTTTCTTGATTAATAAGATTAACACAAGGAGCTGTACATCGATTAATTTGATACTGCAAACATGGTTTTTTCCTTGACTTAAAATATGAGTTTTCACATTGTCTAACTTTAAATATTTTCTGAACTATATTAAGAGTCTTTCTTAAATTATTAACTTGAGTGTATGGGCCAAAATACTTACCCTTTAATTTTCTATCTCCGCGATAGAATTTTATTAAGGGAAATTCATGTTCTATATCTATAAAAATATAAGGATAAGATTTATCGTCTCTTAATAATATATTATATCTTGGCTTTATTTCTTTTATTAATGAGTTTTCTAATATCAAAGCTTCTTCTTCGTTATTAGTAATTATCACCTCAACATCATTTATTTTTTCAATTAATTTATTAGTTTTAACTGAAGAATTTCCTTGAACAAAATATGACGATACTCTTTTTTTTAAATTAGATGCCTTTCCAATATATATTATCTTTTTATTTTGATCTAACATTTTGTATATGCCAGGCCTCTGTGTAAGGTTCTTTAAAATATTTCTATTCATCTTTTATATGCAATTTCTTTAGCTATTCTAAAAATCTTTGATAATCGGCTTATATCAAGTTTCTTAGAATTTATATTTATTTTACTACAATGATAAGAATCAAGAAGAAATTTTGATGAGTTAATTTCATGAATTTTTTCATGAGCAAATGGGAATAAACTTAACTTCATAGAAAATGCTCTTAATACTGCGTTATGCGCTATATGCCCAAGCGCAATAATAACTTTCAAGTCTTTCAAATCTTTAAACTCTTGAATCAAGTATCTCTGACATTTTTTAATTTCATCTAATACAGGTGCATTATTTGGAGGATAGCATTTAACTGAATTAGTTATATAGATTGGTTTGTAGTTATGATATTTGTCTCTTATAGTAAACTTATGATCGTTTAAGACTTTATGAAGTAATTTTCCAGAAAAATCACCATTAAATGGTTTTCCTGTTCTATTTGCTCCATGTAAACCTGGGGCTAATCCAACAACACAAATTTTAGATATTTTTAAGCCAGTAGATAGAACTGGTTGATTGTGATAGCTCGGATATAATTTTTTTAATTGTTTTAAATTTTTTTGTATGCGTTTGCAATATCTGCATGTTTCTAAATTTTGCATTTTTTAGAAACGTAATAGATTTGAGCCCCATGTAAATCCTGCACCAAAAGCTTCAAACATAATTAGATTTCCTTCTTTCAATAAGCCTTTTTTATTTGAATCGTCTAAAGCTAAAGGTATTGAGGCTGCCGATGTATTGCCGTGCTTATTTACTGTTATGATTATTTTCTCTTTAGGAAGTTTAATCTTTTTAGCAATAGCTAAAATTATTCTACTATTGGCTTGATGAGGAATAAACCAATCTAATTCATCTGCTGATATATTGTTTTTTTCTAGTGTTGATGTTGCAAGTTCACCTAGTGTATTTACAGCTATTTTAAAAACATCATTGCCTTTCATCTCTATAAATTCAGGGTCAGTGTTCACTGTTAATAAATCTTTATAAGAGCCATCAGAAACTATAGTGCTAGAAATTATGCCTGGTGATTCAGAAGCACTCAAAAGCACAGCACCCGCGCCATCACCGAATAGGACGCATGTATTCCTATCTTTCCAATCCAATAGCGATGTTATCTTTTCGGTGCCTACGACAAGTACATTTTTTGATGTACCATTTTTGATATATTGATCAGCGATATCTATCGCATAAACAAACCCTGTGCAAGCTGCATTTATATCAAATGCTGAACAGTTTTTTAAATCAAGCTTGTTTTGAAGCAAGACAGCTGTACTAGGAAACTTTCTTTCTGGTGTAGTCGTGGCCACTACAATCATGTCAATGTCTTGTACTTTTATATTACTTCTCTCTATAGCATCTAAAGATGCATGGTATGCCATATCTACAGAAGATTCTTCTGTAGATGCAATATGTCTCTCTTCAATTCCTGTTCTTTCAATAATCCATTCATTGGACGTATCAACAATTCTTTCTAGATCTTGATTGGTAAGAACCTTTTTTGGCAAGTAGCTTCCTGTGGAAATTATTTTTGAAAAAATTTTATTCATTTTGATAACTTACTTTCAATCAATGATTCTATTTTGCCCAGCACTCCATTTTTTACTTCATAGTATGCAGTACGAATAGCGCGTGCAAAAGCATATGAATCTGCACCGCCATGACTTTTTACTACCACTCCTTGCAACCCAAGGAAACTAGCACCATTATATCTTCTTGGATCAACTTTTTTTCTTACACCCTTCATAACTGGAAAACTTATTAAAGCTGAAAATTTATTATATAAGTTTTTCTTAAACTCATTTTTAATAAAATGACTTATTATATTAGCAACCCCTTCAATACTCTTTAAAGCTATATTTCCAGCAAAACCATCTGTTACTATAACATCATAATTTCCTTCAAAAATATCATCTCCTTCTACATAGCCTCCATAATTTAGAGATGAGCTCTGCATCATTGTTCCTGCATTTTTAATTGTTTCATTTCCCTTAAATTCTTCAGAACCAATATTTAATAAACCTATTCTTGGATTTAAGGATTCTTCAAGTGACTGAACTAATGCTGAGCCCATTATTGCAAATTGATATAGGTGATTTGAGGTGCTTTCAATATTAGCACCTAGGTCAAGCATATGCATATGTCCTTTTTTTGTAGGTAAAGCAGTGCAGATAGCGGGCCTATCTATTCCAGAGATAGTTTTCAAAATTATTTTAGATAAAGCCATAAGTGCACCTGTATTTCCTGCGCTGACACATGCATCAGCAGTTTTATCTTTGACTGCAGTAATAGACAATCTCATAGATGAGTTCTTCTTTGATCTTATTGCTGACAAAATATCCTCATCCATACTAATATATTCATTTGTATGCAAGACTGAATATTTTTTATTTTGTAATTTTTGTATCTTGGGCGGTATATTGTTGTTAATTTGTTCTTGATCTCCAATTAATAATAAATATATGTCATCCATTTTTTCCATACATGTTATAGCTGCTGGAAGAGCGGAAGATAGTCCGTGGTCGCCACTCATCATGTCGAGTGCTATAGTAATTTTCTTTTGCATCTTTTGTTAATCTTTTGAGGTGTCTATTACTGAGTTTCTTGAGTTTCTTGAGTTTCTTGTTTTTTCTCTTTCTTAATTTTAGGCTTTATTACTTCCTTGCCTCTATAAAAACCATCTTTAGCAATATGATGACGTAGGTGAGTTACTCCAGTAGTTTTATCTACAGAAGATTTGGGTGTTGAAAGTGAGTCATGAGCACGCCTCATATCTCTTTTAGATCTTGATTTTTTACTTTTTTGAACAGCCATGTTTTTCCTATAATTATGATATTTGAAGCAAATATTATATGATTTTTCCTTATATTAAGCTACATATTAATATATCGATATTCTAAGCAATAATTGTTAATCAAGCAATTTAAAATATCATTTTTTACTAAATAATTAGCTATTACAATATTCATTTAAGTATTAATTTAAAATTATCATAGATTCTGATAGTATTTTTAAAGTTTGGAAGAGTTTAAAATAATATTATTAGATTTATGAAAAAAAGAATTATCTTGGCATCTAGCTCAATTCATCGGAAGAAACTACTTCATCAACTTAAAATAAATTTTTTATCAGTTTCTCCAAATATAAATGAAAAAAAGCTAAAGAATGAAACCGTAACATCTTTTGTGAAAAGACTCTCAAAAGAAAAAGCTATGGCAGTTTCTAAAAAATATAAAGATGCATTAATTATTGGTTCTGATGAGATAGCTCTGGTTAATAATAAGATACTAGGAAAACCCATAACAAATAAAATTGCTAGAAGACAACTGAAATTTATCTCAAATAAAATAGTTGTTTTTAAAACTGGCTTATGCATGTTAGATACCCAAACAAATAAATCTCTAACAACAATAGTAAATTATAAAGTACATATGAAAAAATTAACCACAAAACAAATTAACCACTACATCAAAAATGAAGATATGTTAAATTGTGCAGCAAGCATAAGAATTGAAGGAATGGGAATAACTCTAGTTAAGAAAATGCATGGCCCTGATCCTTCATCAATTATTGGGTTACCGTTGATTAAAGTGGTTGAATTTTTAAAGTTTTTTGGTTATGAAAATTTTAAAAAATAGCTTGAAAATACAATAAATAAAATATTTGATAAGATTCCAGCTAACACATCATCAAGAATAATTCCGAACCCATTTTTAAAATTCTTATCAATAAATGATATTGGGAAGGGTTTTAAAATATCAAAGAACCTGAAAAATAAGAAACATATTAGAAAATTTAAGAATGTTACTGGAACATTATAGGTTGCAACTAATATACCTATTATTTCATCTAAGACTATATGTTTTGAATCATCATCTTCGTATATCAGATTTGCTCTATGGCATAACAATGATGAAAAAAATATGATTATAATTAAAAAGTTTAAACTAATTTCAACTTCTAGTTGAGTTAATATCAAAATTATTATGATTCCAAAAATAGAACCAAAAGTACCTTGAGCATGAGATATGTAGCCAATTCCAAATCCACTTGTAATAAAAATAATTCCTTTATCAATAAATTTAAGCAAAATGATCAAAGCCTTTGAAGTTAAATTTGATAGGTTTATTGTTATTATAAAATAATATTTTTTCTTTATTTGTGCTACCTATCAAAGTAATTCTCTGATTTAATGCAGAAGAAATTCTTTTTATCATTGATCTTTTATTTTTAGGTGCTGTAAAACATAACTCATAATCTTCACCACCTCCTAACACACATTCAAAGTACTTTTCTGAAGGGATTATTTTCTTTACTATCGGATGCACCGGTATTCTATCTACATAAATACAAGCGCCCAATTTACTGCCAGTAAGTATTAAATCCAAGTCTTTAATTAGGCCATCCGAGATATCAATACAGGAATTTGCCACACTGCTAATTGCTTTACCTAATTCAATCCTAGGTTTAGGAGTTCTTAAGAATTTTCTAAGTATTTGTTGTTCTTTTTTATATTTTATTGCTTTCTCTAACATTAAACTGGCTCTTGCTGAACCAAGTGTTCCAGAAATATATATATCATCTTTGTTTCTTGCCTTATCTCTGTATAAAATTTTTCCCTTATTAATACCAATTACTTGTATTGAAATACTCATTGGTCCGCAATTTGTATCACCTCCAATTAATGTAAGTTTATATTTCGATATCAATTTCTTTATTCCTGAATAAAATGATTTAATCCACTTATCATCAAGATTAGGTAGGGTTAAGGACATTAAAACATATTTAGGTATGCAGCCCATTGCAGCTATATCACTTAAATTTGTAGCTAATGATTTATAACCAATTTCATCTGCTCTATATTTTTTTGAAAAATGAGGCCCCTCTAGAGAAGTATCTGTAGTAAAAACAAAATATTTCTTACTATTTATCTTTACTACTGCACAATCATCACCAATGCTTTTGATTACGCTGGGAGATGTTATACAAATATTCTTTTTAATATAAAGCAATAAATCATTTTCATTTTTAATTATCATGATTACATAATAGGAGTTGGTCTAAAATTTTGTTTATAAATTTAAATGATTTCTCTGAAGAGTATTTCTTTGCTATTTTTATACTTTCATCTAAAATAACTTTCTTTGGGATATCTTTTCGATATAAAAATTCACATACCGACAATCTTAATATTGATTTATCTATTATAGTGGATTCAAGCTCAGAGAGATTTGAATTTTTTATAATATAGTTATCAATTTCATCTAAATTTATATCTAATAACTTAATGAGATCGTCAAAATATCTATTATCAAACTTTCGTTTTTCAACAAAGGTTCCTATTATTGACGATAAATCATCTTTGCTTATATCTTTTTGATATAGTATTTTAACAATATTTTCACGAGCTAAAGTTCTTTCCTTATTATTCATATTCTAAGTTTTTTTTGTGTGATAATATTTTATTAAATCAATAATTGTATTTGCAAAATCTTTTCCTTTATTATGTTCATTTCCTGCTCTAGAAATTGCTTGTTCAATTGTTTCTGTTGTGATTATTCCATTAATTATAGGTGTATCTGTTTCGAAACTAACATTTCTTATCGCATTGATTGCAGTAGAAGAAAGAAATTCATAATGGCTGGTATCACCTTTAATTATACATGCAACAACTACTGCTATGTCTGGCTTAATTAAATTAATAAGTCTTTTTGCTGCTAATGGTATTTCAAAAGCACCACCCGGAATATTTTCCAACCCTACTTGATCTATATCAACGTTTAGAAGTGTTAGCTCATTAACTATGCCGTTAGTAATACTATCAGTTAATAATTCATTATACTTGCTCTTAATGATTAGTATTTTGCTACGTAAATTAGAACTAACTTCAATTGGGCAAGTTATTAGTCTACTCTTGTCAATATTATCTATTTTCAATTATTTTCTCACATATTTAATTACATCAAGACCAAAAGCACTTATGCCATGGTAAATTTTTGGCGCACTCATTAATGCCATTTGTTTCACACCTATATCTTTTAAAATTTGTGCACCTATGCCTATAGTTCTTTGCTCATCATATTTAGTATCCTTTTTTCTTTTATTATTAATAATAAGGTTCTTCATAATATTGATTGAATCAATAGAAGTATTTTTTGTAATTATGACAGCAGCACCTTGTTTTGACTTTGATATTTTTTTTAATGCATCTTCTAAAGGCCATCCTTGTATATTAGCAATCTTGAAATTATCAGTTAAAATATTTTGTACATGTACTCTTACTAGCGTTGGTTGGTCTTTTGAAATTTTTCCTTTAATTAAGACAAAATGAATTTGTTTTGTCAAAATATCTTCATAAAAAATAGTATAAAATTTACCATACACAGTTTCTATTTCAAATTCATCAACTCTTTTAATTGTTTTCTCATTTTGAATTCTGTACTTAATTAAATCTTCAATTGTTCCTATTTTTAACTTATTTTTTTTAGAGAATGCAAGTAAATCCTTCTTGCGTGCCATTGTTCCATCTGCATTAAGTATTTCTACGATAACGGCAGATGGTTCTAAGCCAGCAAGTCTTGCTAAATCACAACCTGCTTCAGTATGGCCAGCTCTAACTAAAACACCACCATCTCTTGCCATTAGAGGAAATACATGCCCTGGTTGCACAAGATCTGATGATTTAGAGTTTTTAGCAACTGCAACTTGAATTGTTTTCGCGCGATCTGCAGCTGAAATTCCAGTTGTGACACCTTTGGCTGCTTCTATTGATACAGTAAAATTAGTTTCTTTTGGAGATTCACCAGTTTTCCTTATTAAAGAAAGTCCAAGTTTTTTACATTTTTTGGCTGTTAAAGTTAAACATATTAATCCTTTTCCTTGAGAAGCCATAAAATTAATATGTTTTGATTTAACAAATTGTGCGGCCATAATAAGATCGCCTTCGTTTTCACGTTTCTCATCATCCATGATAACTACCATCTTACCTTTTTTAATAGATTCAATAATTTCTTCGGGTGAATTAACCATTTTTAATTTTCTCTATATATCTAAACAATAAATCAATTTCAATATTAACTAAATCGCCTTCTTTATAATATTGGGCAATAGTATTCTCATAAGTATGAGGAATTAACATTATACATAAAATATCACTCTTAATTTGATTGATAGTTAAACTAACTCCATCAATGGCTATCGATCCTTTTGTGGCTGAATATTTTAGGATACCTTTGTTAACCTTAATAAAAAGATTCCATGAATTATTTTCTTTGGATATTTCATGTATTGTTCCTGTATTATCAATATGTCCAGCTGTTAAATGTCCGCTTAAAAATTTTTCCATTGTTAAAGGTGTTTCTATATTAACATAAGAGTTTTTCTTAAGATGGTTTAGTGTAGTAAGATTTAGTGTTTCTGGAGAGACACTAAAGCTATATATATTAGAATTGATTTCTTCAACTGTTAGACATACACCATTGATAGAAATACTATCGCCATCCTTAATTTTATTACTTAAATTATCTATTTTAATTAATATTTTTTGATTACCATTTACTGATAAGCAATCCTCGACCATACCGATATTTTCAATTATGCCGCTAAACATTATATTTTTGATAAATGAAGTTTTAAATCATGATTAATTTTAATAATATCATTAATTTTAAAATTAATCTTTTGTGATAACTTTTTTATATTGTGGATATTTGTGAATGCTTTTGAGGTATGACCAAGTATTTTAGGTGAAATATATAAAATTAATTCATCTAAAAGTGATTCTCTTATTAAATTTCCTGTAAGAGTTGGGCCGCTTTCTACTAATAATTCATTGATTTCTTTTTTTGATAAAATTTTCATAATTTCATTTAAATTTATGTATTTTCCCTTAGCAGCGACCTGAATTATTTCAACATTATCTTTATATTTTAAACGTAAAGCATGACTTATTTTTTTCTTTGTAAAAATAATGATATGTCTATTTAGATCTTTAAAAATATGCATTTTGTTACTCAATCTAAGGTCAGAGTCGAGAACAACCAATAATGGCTGACATTTAATTTTTTTTAACAAATTAGAATTTCTAACTGTTAATTTTGGGTTATCAGCTAAAATAGTATTACTAGTTGTTAAGATAGCGGAGCTTAGCGCTCTTTCCATTTGTACATTATCCCGTGATTGACTTGATGTAATCCATTGGCTTTCATTATTATGAAGCGCAACTTTTCCATCTAATGATATTCCTGATTTAGCAATTATATAAGGTCTATTTTTTTGAAATCTTGAAAAAAAACCTTTATTCATGTTGATGGATTCATTTTCTAATAATCCTATTTCAACTACCACGCCATGTTTCCGTAATAAGCTAACACTTTTACCTGATACAAGCGGGTTTGGATCTATGCTCGAAATAACTACTCTTTTAATTTTATTTTGTATGATGATATCAGAGCATGGAGGTGTTTTTCCATAATGACAACATGGCTCTAATGTTACATAAAGGGTAGAACCTACACAATTATTTTTAGATTTTTTTATTGCAATATATTCAGCATGATCAGAACCAGTATGTCGATGATACCCTGCTCCTAAAATTTTATTTTCTTTTACCAATACAGCTCCGACTCTAGGATTAGGGTGCGTTGAATACAGCCCCTTATGTGCATAATTTAAGGCTTTTTGCATAAAGTAAATATCTTTTTCCCTACTAATCTTCATTTAAAAGTTTTTTTTGTAATTTTTTCATCTCTGGAGATAAATCATCCTTAAGGTTATCTACTAATTTTTTAAATGCATCTATTTCATTAAAACTTAAATATACTGATGCATACCTAATATAAGCAACATGATCAAGTGCTAATAATTCTTGCATTACAAACTCACCAATTTTTGATGTTGAAATTTCTTTTTCTTGTTGCGTTATGCATCTATTTAATATGTTTTGTAATGCCTTATCTATTTCATCTGCACTAACTTGCCTTTTTTCTAACGCAATATAAATACTTTTAGTTATTTTTTGTTCAGAAAAAACTTCTGTAGACTTATCATTTTTAATAACACGTGGATATGACAAATCTGTCGTTTCTTGTGTATTATACCTAGAGTTACATGAGGGGCAGGATCTTCGCCTTTTTATAGAATAACCATCATGACTCAGTCTAGAGTCTATAACTTTCGTATCAAGCTCTCCACAAAATGGGCAGCGCATATCTTCTCCTTATGCTACTGCTTGCTTGTTTGATGAATAGACAGGAAATTGTGAACATAAATTTAATGCTTTTTCTTTTACTTTCTTTATAGCATCTTCATCATTTATATTATCTAAAACATCGCAAATCATATTTCCAAGTATCTTGGTTTCTGTTTCTTTAAAACCTCTTGTAGTAATTGCAGGCGTTCCTATTCTTATACCACTTGTGACAAAAGGTTTTTGTGGATCGTTAGGTACTGAATTTTTATTAACTGTTATATTTGCACGATGTAAAGCAGCATCAGCATCCTTACCAGTTAATCCTTGTTTCACAAGGCTGACTAACATTAGATGGTTCTTTGTGCCACCGGAAATAATTTCATATCCTCGTGACATAATTGTTTCTGCAAGAATTTCTGCATTTGTTAAAACTTGCTTTTGATACTCTTTAAATTCAGGCTGAAGAGCTTCTTTAAATGCAACTGCTTTTGCTGCAATTACATGCATTAAAGGACCTCCTTGTGTTCCAGGAAAGACAAGGGAATTGAATTTCTTTTCAAGGTCAGGGTTTGATTTACAAATAATAAAACCGCCACGTGGACCTCTTAATGTTTTGTGGGTTGTCGAAGTAACAACATCTGCGAATGGAATAGGTGATGGATATAAGTCTGCGGCAACTAAACCAGAAACATGTGCCATATCAACATGCAAAAATGCATTTACTTTTTTAGCTATATCAGCCATTCTTTCCCAATCTATAACTTGAGAGTAAGCTGAAAAACCACCTATTATCATTTTTGGTTTATTATCAATAGCAAGTTTTTCAATTTGTTCATAATCCAATAAACCATTATCATCTATGCCGTATTGTATTGCGTTAAATAATTTTCCAGAGAAGTTTACTTTAGCTCCATGTGTTAAATGACCACCTGCATCAAGACTCATTCCTAAAATAGTATCTCCAGGATTCAATAAGGCAAGATAAACAGCTGCATTTGCTTGTGACCCAGAATGTGGCTGTACATTTGCATAATCTGCTTTATATAATTCTTTCAATCGATCTATTGCTAATTGCTCAGCAACGTCGACATTCTCACAACCTCCATAATATCTTCTGCTAGGATATCCTTCGGCATACTTATTAGTCATCAAAGACCCTTGAGCTTCAAGTACTCGAGGGCTAGCATAGTTTTCAGATGCAATTAATTCTATATGCTCTTCCTGTCTAAGAATTTCTTTCTTGAGAGCATCACTTAACTCATCATCAAAACCTGCAATTTTCATATCAACGCTAAACATTATTCCCTCTTAATTTAATGGTTAAATTTATTATTCTGAAATTCTAACATTTAATATTATTTTTGTAACTATGTTTATGGGTAAATTGGTTAATTCTACTTGGCCCTATATAAAAAGATATATTTCAGAGCCAATATCAAAAAAAGTAAAAGGGTATAAATATAAAGAATCAAATAATCTGCTTTGATTGTTAAGTAATAATGCAGCAGAGATGTAAATATAATTAAATAAACTAATTTATGAATACTCATCCATGCTGATTGAAGAATCTTTTTAGAATATTCGTTAGATGTTAAGACCAGAGGGATAAATAAAATAAAAGCTAAGTAACCAACCTGTATATATTCTATGTTTAATAAATCATTGAATAAAACAGCTAATTCTAAATTATTATCTATTATATAGATTCCAAAATGTATAGAAGCATAAATAAAGGTTGAAATTCCAAGCGATCTCCTACAAATAATCTCTTGAGCCCTTTTAAACATTGGTATACTTAAGATTATTAATAAATATAAAATAGTGATGTTGCCAGTTTCCGTAATAAGATATGTAAAGCCATTGATAATATCTTCATTGAAAACTAAATTAATAAAGAAATATACAATAGGTATGAATGAAAGAATGTATGTTCTTGTGCTTTTGATCATTATTGGTTTAAAAATTTTTAATTAAATCTAAATTTTTATACAGATGATGTACAAATTTAGCATACCCATTAAAAATTTTTGTATCCC
>MDTE01041051.1_pt1 | contig 12182 bp, 12 predicted proteins | sample 811231 | NCBI WGS metagenome assembly MDTE01 (sample SAMN05326651, study PRJNA326480) | marine metagenome | isolation source: seawater | place: Indian Ocean: Red Sea | collected 2010
CGAGCAGTTGGTTCGGTTTTTTACGTTGGCTGAGCAATCCTGGTCTGGATGGGAAGCTGGCAAACGAAGCGCGGTGATTCCGCTCGTGAGCCGATTAAAGGCGCAAAGTGCTTTTGATCCAGCGTTGCGGCGGTGGATCAAGAAGAACACCGACAATCGATATTTGCCAAATGGCGCGGCCCTTTAGGGTCAGCAGGAGGAATTGTGAGAACGGCTACGGTAAAGAGAGAGACGCTGGAGACACAAATAGAGGTCACGATTAACCTCGATGGTCGCGGTGATCGGCAGATGAAGACGGGGCTCGCATTTTTGGAGCACATGCTCGATCAGATCGCACGCCATGGCCTAATTGATCTCATGATTGATGCCAAAGGTGATCTCGAAATTGATGCGCATCACACGGTAGAGGATTTGGGTATTACGCTGGGCCAAGCATTTCGGGAGGCGGTTGGCGATAAAAAAGGAATTGCCAGGTATGGTCATGCATATGTTCCCCTCGATGAAGCGCTCTCGAGAGTAGTGATCGATCTATCGGGCCGCCCTGGACTCATCTATCGCGTGCCCTTTGTTCGGGCGACAGTCGGTGATTTCGATGTGGACTTGTTTCACGAATTCTTCCAAGGGTTTACCAACCACGCGCTAGTCACCTTGCACATTGACAATCTGCGCGGAGAGAACGCGCACCACCAGATTGAAACCGTGTTTAAGGCGTTTGGTCGAGCGCTACGGATGGCGATTACCCCAGATCCTCGAATGGCAGAAATACTCCCGTCTACCAAAGGCGCGCTCTGAATGTTTCAAGTGATCCCAGCCATCGACCTGAGGGGTGGCAACGTCGTGAATTTGCGTCGGGGTCGGTTTGATGAAAGCACTGTTTACAGCGATGACCCGGCCTCCTTTACGAAGCAATGGGTAGATGCCGGTGCCAAGCGGCTTCACATTGTTGACTTAGATGGTGCCCTCGAGGGGACCGATACCAATGTTGACGTTGTCAGACGTATAAGAGCGGCTTATCCGTCACTCATTATTCAGGTAGGTGGTGGCATTCGGGATATGGAGACGATTGAGCGCTATCTGGGTCTGGGCATCAACTATGTCATTTTGGGTACCCGTGCCGTCGAGGATCCAGGGTTCGTTGACGCAGCAGGTAGTCAGTTCGTGGATCAAATCATCGTTGGTTTGGATGCGGAAAAGGGCAAGGTCGCCGTTAGAGGGTGGAAAGAGGTGACTGACCAAACCGCTCTAGATCTGGCTATGAGGTTCGAGCGTTCGGGCGTGGCCGGTATTGTTTATACCGATATTGATCGAGACGGGATGATGGGGGGAACCAATGTTGATGAGACCCTGGCGCTGGCCTCAAAGGTCGATATCCCGATTATCGCTTCGGGCGGAATTCACACGCTGGATGACATTCGCCCGCTGCTGCCGTCCTCGAATACGCTTAGGCCGCTGGCCGGTGTAATTACGGGCCGAGCGATTTATGAAGGCACGTTGGACCTCGCAGAAGCCATTCAGCTAACCATGGCCTAGATGTCTCGCTGCATTGATTGATAGGACTATTCCTACGACACGTTTTACTCACTGACGGTATGGCCTCAAACCACCGCGGCATCTGTTCGCCAAGCGCGTTGCGCTCGAATCGAGCCCATGCGGCGATTGCACCTTGCTTGGCTTGCAGGGCTTCTCGGCTGAACGCTCTTGATTGGGCTGAGGGCTCTTTACTGGCCGAGGGCTCTTTATTCAGCTGAGGGCTCTTCACGCTTATCGGATGAGTTCGGAGTGGTCTCGCTTGCAGCGAGGGATGGTCGATTCAGAATCTCCAGTCCTTTCAACAGATTCAGCGCCTCAGTCAGCTGGAAGTCCTCGTTCCAGCGGTTAAGCCCTTCTGCTCGAGCGGTATTCTTGCTCGGTGTGGCATCCGAATCCTCATCCCCCTTTGTTGACGCTTTTGGGGCCTCGAGATGGCCGGGTAGGTCCCTCTCTTGAATGGCGAAAGGGTTGCCTTTGACGCGAGTCACCGTCGATCGTTCCACCAAGAGGTCAGGGCGGATGCCCTCTGCCTGTATGGAGCGGCCATTAGGTGTGAAATATAGAGCTGTGGTTAGCTTGATCGCTTTGTCATTAGTGAGAGGAAGCACTGTTTGCACAGAGCCTTTGCCGAAAGTGGGGGTTCCTATGACCAGCGCTCGCCGATGATCTTGCAGTGCGCCCGCGACAATTTCAGACGCAGACGCCGATCCTTCATTGATTAAGACCACGATGGGCAATTCCGGCATGAGTGTCCGACCCGTTGCTTCATAAGTCGCATTCGCTGGGTCAAGCCTTCCTTCCGTATAAACTATAGTGCCTTCATTCAGGAATAGATCCGATACCGATACCGCCGCTTGCAAAACGCCGCCCGGATTATTCCTAAGATCGAGTACCAGGCCTTTTAGCGCAGTAATCTCGTTCATCTCGATAACGGCCTCGCTCGCTTCCTCGCCCGAGTCAGCCTGGAACTGAGCAATTCTTAGGTAACCAAACCCCGGCTCTAGCAATCTGCTTCGCACGCTTGAGACATTGATGACTTCTCGCGTAAGGGTGACTTCAAGAGGCTGAGACTTCCCCTCACGGATCACCGTAAGCGTCACGTCGCTACCCGGTTCTCCTCGCATCACGTCAACTGCCTGGTTCACACCAATACTGCGAACGGTCTTTCCATCCAACTCGATGATCACATCTCCAGGTAGAATGCCGGCTCTTGAAGCAGGTGTATCATCCATGGGAGTAACCACTTTGATAACCCCGTCTTGGCGGCTTATTTCGATCCCAAGACCACCATAGTTTCCAGTGGTTGATTCCTGAAGGTCGTCGAAGGATTCCGCGTCGAGAAAAGCGGAATGCGGGTCTAGCTCGGATAAGAGGCCCTTAATTGCTTTCTCTAGTAGCGCCTTATCATCCACATCCTCCACGTACGCGCGACTGATTCGGTCGAAAGCCTCAGCAAACACCCTCAGCTCGTTCAGTGGTAGCTGACCTCGTTGGGATCCTTTTTCAACCGGAGTCTGATCGACTAAGCCGGTGTTCGCCTGCTCGGCCGCAAAACCATGAAAAGACACAAGGCTTAGCAGGAATGTCAATAGGGAAAGGCAAACTTTCATAGTGGGCTACTCGATCAGATGGGTGTTGATGCTTTTAAGTAGTTTAGCCTTTCTTACGTGCGGGGGGATTAACAGCGCACCAAAGTAACGGGTCAATGGGTTGTCCCGCAGCCCTGATCTCGAAATAGGTTGCTGGCAGAGGTTGGCCACCGCTGGTTCCGGTTTCAGCAATGATCTGACCAGGGCTGACCCATTCTCCAGGCTCGACCAAGAGTACCTGGTTATGACCGTATAAGCTCATATAGCCATTGTCATGGCTGATAATCATCAAAAGTCCAAAGCCACGCAGCCAATCGGCAAACACTACCCGACCGTAGTGTATGGCTTTAACGGGTGTCCCGAGATTCGCCTCAATGAGTACGCCGGTCAGTTTTACGCGGCCCTCTGGACGCAGTTCGCCGAATCGCTTGATGAGCGTTCCTTCAAGTGGAAGCGCCAGCTTACCTTTAAGGGAGGCAAAAGGTATGACTTCCTTGGGTTGGACTATGTCGAAGTACGAAGCTCGAATGGACTCTAGTAAATCAATAAGATCTTGTTCGTTGGCTCGAAGCTGGCTTAGGCGGGTGTCAATCGAGTCAAATTCTGCTGCATAGCGCTCAACGATTGCTCTAGCATCAGCGCGTTGTCCTTGTAGTGCGTCTCGTTGGGCTCGAGCAATCTCCCTTTGCTCTGCCAGAGCTTCGGTTTCCTCCCGTAATCGAACCTCGCTGTCAGCGAGTTCAGCGAGCGTCGCCTCGAGCGCGCGCGTTGAAGCTAGTCGTGCCTCAGCAAAGTACCCAAAGTAGCGCGCAACGCGCGCAACGCTGTTAGGGTCTTCTTGATTGAGCATGACTTTAAGTGGGCTGGTGGCGCCCATGCGCGCAGCCGCGCGAATGTGTTGTTTGACTTGAAGCAGCTCCTCATCCCGCTTCCGTATCAATTCACTTTTATGGTCCATCAATAAGTCGATTTGAGTTTGAGTCTCAGCTTCTTGTTGCTCGGTCGTGCGGAGTTCGGTGACTTGGCGAGAAACCGCCGCATCGGCTCTGGAAAGAGCCTGCTCTGTTTCGGTGAGCGCGGACCGAGAAGCGCGCCAAGTCGTCTCGATGTTCTTTAGTGTTTCCCGAAGCGCAGATAGTTCGTTTTCTACATCAGTCTCTTCAGAGGCGATCAGTGAGCCGACGAGACCAAGGTTGAGACACAACCAAGCAATAAGTGGCCGCATTACGGTCAGGCGCTAGGACGCTGCGTGCACGGTTGACGCGGGCGCGAGTAAATTTTGGCCGGTCATTTCTGCGGGTGAACTAAGATCCATCAAGTGGAGTAGCGTAGGCGCAATATCACTCAGCACGCCGCCTTCTCGAATCATGACGTCTTGATCCCCCACATAGAATAAGGGCACCAACTCGGAAGTGTGAGCAGTGTGTGGTTGTCCGCTGTCCATATCGAGCATGGATTCACAGTTCCCATGATCAGCGGTGATCAGCGCTTGCCCTTTTGAATCTTGAATCGCTTGAACGACTTCGCCGATACACTGATCAAGGCATTCAACGGCCTCGATCGCAGCCTCAAGGTTGCCGGTGTGCCCGACCATATCGCCGTTGGCGTAATTACAAACAATGAGATCATATTGGCCTGATCGTATGGCACTTATAAGTTGTCTCGTTACTTCGGGTGCGCTCATTGATGGTTGCATGTCGTAGGTTTTGACATCCGGCGAAGGGATAAGCTTGCGATCCTCGCCGGGAAATGGGTTCTCCTCACCGCATGAAAAGAAAAATGTCACGTGCGCGTATTTTTCAGTTTCAGCAATTCTGAGCTGAGTTTTCTCGTTGCCAGCAAGGTACTCGCCTAAACCGTTCCTGGGTCGCTCGGGAGGGAACGCCACCGGTAGGCCAAACTGCTTGGAATACTCCGTTAAGCATACGAACTGAGCGAGCCGAGGACGGCTTTCCCGCTCGAACCCATCGAATGCATCAAGGGCAATCGCTTGAGTGATTTCGCGTGCTCGGTCGGCACGAAAGTTTGCAAAAATAACACTATCGCCTGACTTAATGGCTGGGCTCTCGGAAGATCCAACTATGATTGTCGGTTCCACGAATTCATCGGTTTCGCCTCGGTCGTAAGCAGCCTCCAGCGCCGTCAGTCCATCCGGATACCGGAACGAAGCCTTGCCTTCGGTGAGTAACTTGTAGGCTTTTTGTACGCGATCCCAGCGCTGGTCTCGGTCCATTGCGTAGAAACGACCGCACACTGAGCCAAGCCTTATATGATCGCGAGCTCCGATGTGATCGCTCAGTGCCTTAAGTGATTCTGCTGCTGATTGCGGTGGCACATCGCGTCCGTCTAAAAAGGCGTGGACCACGATGCGCAAAGCATTTTGTTGATCGGCGAGATCGATCAGCGCGAACAACTGGTCCTGATGACTGTGCACCCCCCCATCTGACAGCATGCCCAAAATGTGAACGGCGTTATCTGTTGCGTTGATGGCTGCCAGCAATGCATTGTTCTGATTGATTTTCCCATCTGCAATGGCCTGGTTGATCCTGGTGAAATCCTGGTGGACCACGCGTCCCGCGCCGAGATTCATGTGACCAACCTCAGAGTTACCCATTTGTCCTGCCGGCAATCCGACGTCTACGCCTGAACCCGAGATAAGTCCCGAGGGCCCTTTCCGTAGGCGGTCAATGTGGGGCGTGTGGGCTAACGCGATCGCGTTATTCTCGATCTCTTCTCGGTGTCCGAAGCCATCAAGAATGATGAGGGTGGTGGCTTGCTTTTGATTCATAAGGCACTCAAACCAAAAGGCTTATTTTAGCGCGTTCTCGGCAGGCATGAAATAAAACGCGAATTTGTTCGTGCGGAGCTAGCCACTCATGCGTGTATAATCGCACCTTTTCGATGAGTAGCTCCCATGGATCGCTTCTTTGACTTTATTGGCAATCACCCGATTTTGGTGTCTGCGTTCTTGATTTTTCTCGTCGCGCTCATTGTGACGGAAAGGCGAAAGGGTGGGCAGAGCGTCACTACTCAAGAACTTGTAAGGATGACCAACCATGAGTCTGCGGTGTTGGTCGACCTGAGAGATCGTAATGAATTTTCTCGTGGACATATCACTGGTGCGATCAACGTCCCTTACTCGACACTATCTCAGCGAATAGAAGAGCTCCAAAAATATCGGGATAAGCCGGTGATTTTAGTTTGCAAGATTGGGCAGCACTCGAGTGCTGCAGGAAGCCAGCTGATTAAAGGTGGGTTCCAAGATGTCAGGCGATTGTCTGGTGGGATGACCGAATGGACGGGAGCTAACCTTCCAGTGGTCAAGGGATAGGAAATGGCTGAAGTTACAATATATACCACCCGGTTTTGCCCTTTTTGCATCCGCGCAAAAATGCTGCTTGAACATAAATCTCAAGCCTTTGACGAGATTCCTGTTGATGGTGATCCGATTCGCAGAACTGAAATGGAGTGTTTATCTGGGCGACACACCGTCCCACAGATTTGGATCAATCAGCAGCATGTGGGCGGTTGTGATGAGTTGTTTGCGCTAGAGGCAAACGGCGAATTAGATTCACTAATACAGGGGAACAACCATGAGTGAAGCAGACAGTCAGCAACCGAAATTCGCTATTCAAAGGGTTTACGTCAAAGACATCTCGTTTGAATCACCAGGCGCGCCCGAAACGTTTAGGATCCAAGGAAAGCCGTCAGTAAACCTTGATCTCAACACTAAGAACCAATCGCTGGAAGACGGGCTTTGGGAGGTGGTGCTGACGTTGACCATCACAGCCAAGGCAGAGGATGAGCGAACTCTCTATCTTGCTGAGGTACAGCAGGCAGGAATTTTTGAGATCGCAGGACTTGAGGGCGAAATGACTGAGCAAACTCTCGCCAGTCTGTGCCCTAGCATTTTATTTCCGTACGCCCGGGAAAATATTGACAGTCTGATTACGAAGGGCACTTTCCCTCCGCTGATGCTCGCACCTGTCAATTTCGATGCGCTATACGAGCAAGCCAAGCTCGCGCGGGAGCGTCAGGACGCTTCGGTACAGTAGAGCGCGACCAGGGATTGTTGGGCTGGATTTAAGCCGCGCTCACTATTGGTAGTCTTTCGATTAATCAAAAATAGCGTGCTCTGATAGCGCTTTTTATGAGTATTGCACTGGTAATATTGACAGGGAAGGTCATTAGATTGTGCCCTCGCACCCAAATTGTCGCCACGCCTGAAAAGCAACAATAGCTACCGCGTTGGAGAGGTTGAGAGACCGACTACCCGGCTGCATTGGGATACGCATAACGTCGTCAAACGCATTCGAAAACAGTAATGGTTCGGGGATGCCACGGGTTTCTGGTCCGAAAACGAGTAGATCATTCGTTTGAAAACTGAAAGAATCCAATCGAGCAGTCCCTTTCGTTGATATGCCGATGACCCGAGAGGGGTTAATGGCGCTAACGGCTGCGCTAAAATCTCGATGAATCTGAACGGCTGCGTACTCTTGATAGTCCAGGGCCGCTCGACGAAGCAGCTTTTCATCCATCGAAAAGCCGAGGGGTTCGATAAGGTGTAGCGGTACGCCAAAGTTGGCGCAAAGTCTAATGATGTTGCCAGTATTGGGTGGAATTTCGGGTTCAAACAGCGCAATTGAGAACATAGGAAGTCCTAGTCAGGATTTAGCCTTCGCTGGCATTTCCCTGATCCATCCCCAATTCTTGCATCTTCCGTGTCAGTGTGTTCCGGCCCCAGCCGAGTAGTAAAGAGGCATCCCTTTTGCGCCCGGCAGTCTCGTCAAGCGCTGCTTCGATCATGATTCGCTCAAAAAGGGGTTGGGCCTCTGCAAGTAATCCGTCACCTGAAAATGTTCGAGACTTCAGTTTTGCCTGCGCCCATTTTCTCAGTTGTCGATCCCAAAGTTGATCCGATTGCTCGGGTTGCTCTGAGTTCGAGCGTAATTCGAGCGGTAAGTCATCGAGCAATACCTCTCGTCCAGTTGCCATGACCGTGATCCAGCGAGAAAAATTTTCTAACTGACGTACATTCCCCTGCCAGGGAAGGCTGACGAGGAAATTCATCGTATCCTCGGGAATCACCTTCATTTCTTCCCCTAGTTCACGGGCCGCCTCAGCAAGGAAATGCTCTAGCAGCATTGGAATATCCTCGCTGCGATCATATAGATTAGGTAGGTGAATCCTGATCACGTTGAGGCGATGAAAAAGGTCTTCCCTAAAGCGATTGTCGCTTACTAGGGTTTCGAGGTTTTGGTGAGTGGCCGCAATTATCCTCACATCTGCCTCTAGCGGCTCATGGCCACCCACGCGGTAGTATTTCCCATCAGAGAGCACACGCAGGAGCCTGGTTTGGGCCTCCGCAGGCATGTCGCCAATTTCATCAAGGAAAAGCGTGCCTCCTCGAGCTTGTTCAAAGCGCCCGACTCGCGCTTGGTTGGCCCCAGTAAAGGCACCCTTTTCGTGGCCGAATAGCTCAGACTCGATCAAGTCCTGGGGAATCGCAGCCATATTGAGCGCAACAAAGGGTCCGTCTTTTCTCATGCTATGACGATGTAATGCATTGGCAACGAGTTCTTTACCCGTGCCGGATTGACCATTGATTAAGACGGTGACGTTGGATTTGGATAGGCGGCCGATGGCTCTGAAAACCTCTTGCATCGCCGGCGCCTTACCGATGATTTCAGCTGGCTGTTGCTGCGATGGTGCTGCCGGGTCTGACGTTGCTCTGGTGTGTTCGATGAGCGCACGTTTAACGATAGATACTGCCTCATCCACCTCAAACGGTTTTGGTATGTATTCGAAGGCGCCGCCTTGGATTGAGGCAACCGCACTATCGAGATCGGAGTGGGCCGTCATAACGATGACAGGAACGTCGGGGTGTTGCTCCCTTAGTCGCGATAGAAGCGCAAGCCCGTCCATACCGCCCATGCGAATATCGCTGACAACGACATCGGGTTGGCCTGAATCTATCTCCGTTAATAGAGCCTCAGCAGATTCAAAGCAGGTTACGCTGATCCCCTCTTTTGACAGTGCTTTGTCTAGCACCCATCGTATCGATTTTTCGTCGTCCGCAACCCAAACGCGATTGGCCGTACTCATGACTTGGCTATCTCCAAGGGAATAATGATGGTGAATTCAGTGTGTCCTGGCTCCGAATTGAGCTCGATGACACCTCTATGCTGATGGATGATCGTATGCGCCAGGCTGAGTCCTAACCCTGTTCCTGACGGGCGTCCCGATATCATGGGAAGGAAAAGATGGTCTTTCAGGTGGGCAGGTATACCGGGTCCGTTATCGATGATTTGGATTCGCAATACGTTTCTGTGCCGAAGCCCAGCGATGGTGAACTGGCGTTCTGTCCTCGTCTTCAGCACCATCCGCGCGTTATCTCTATTGTCCATCGCCTGCATAGCATTGCGCAGAATATTGAGAATGGCTTGGAACATCAGGTCGCCGTCGATGAGCAGCACGGGAATGCTCGGGTCGTAATCTCGGGTGACTTCAAGCGGATAGTCCACCTCAAGCTCAATGAGGCGCCGCACTTTTTCCAGGATCTCGTGGATGTTTCCTGGCGCCATTGTTGAGGGGGTGTTGGGGCCAAGCATGCGGTCAACCAGTGTTTTTAGTCGATCGGTTTCCTCGATGATGATCTCGGTGTATTCATTGAGACTTGGATCAGGTAGTTCTGCGGCAAGGAGTTGCGCCGAGCCTCGTATTCCCCCCAGAGGGTTTTTGATCTCGTGTGCCACCCCACGCATGATTTGCCTAGTCGCAGCCTGTTGTTCGCGAGTAAGGGCATCTCGGTCGATTCGTAAATAGCGGTCGATGGGAGTGAGCTCGATAAGCAGCCTCGGCCACTCGTTATCTGAGATTGGCGTGATCGTGAAGTCAACGGTAACGCTACTCGATCCCGCAAGGTGGATTTGGTTCTGTCTTTTGGTGTAGATCTGGTCCGTTTGGAGAGACTCGTACAGCAGAGACTCGATGTCTTTCCAGCCAGGAAGTTTGGATGGAAGCTTTTGCCCAAGTACCTGTTTTGCGGATAGGTCGAGCAGGCTTTCGGCAGCCTGATTAATGAGTATGACCTCCAGCTCATGATTCAAGAGCACGATAGCAGTATTCAAGCTATTAATTACCACTTGTTGCACAGGCTCAGACCCAGGTGAGGTTGTCGCGTTAGTATCGGATATCGCGTGAAAGTTCATTACTAGAAAGCAGCAAAATCCGCACCAATTCGAGATCGAGCTAACCCCTTCGTATCCCTGTGAAACGGGGGTTAAGCGATCCTTGGGCTATATTACCGCACCATTATGGTGCGCACTACTAAGCTCGCTGTGGTAAATACCTTCGTACATCGAGAAAGCCTGTAGTTCAGCCACCAACAATGGCGGTTTTGTTGCTATGGGTGAGGACCAATTCTAATCAATGCTGCCCTCTCGATGCATCGTATGAAAAACCCCCACGTTCAGGCGTGAGCCGCTGCAAACAGCTTGCTACACATCCTATTCTTGGCTTCATTATGGAGGCAAAGCGCTAATGATTGGTTCCAATCCGAGTCAATGGCTAGCGCTAATCTATTAGGTAGAGAGCGTCAAAGCGTTCGAAAGATGACGAAGGTCCAATCGTTTACCACTTTACAGGCGGAGAAAGGGAAATAAAAAAAGGGAGGCGTATGCCTCCCTTTTTCGCTTTGCCAATGCTAAGCCAAGAAGGCTTGAGATTAAGCGAGCGCCTCTTTCGTTGTTTGGATGATAGCTGCCGACACTTTGTAAGGATCTGCATTGGATGCGGTCCTTCTGTCTTCAAGTCGACCTTTCCAACCATCAACGACCGTAGACACCGGGATACGAATGCTCGCTCCACGATCTGAAACGCCGTAAGAGAATTGGTCGATGGACTGTGTTTCGTGCTTGCCGGTCAATCGTTCTTCGTTGTGAGCGCCGTAGACACTCATGTGACGCTCAATGTTCTTACCAAAATTCTCGCAAATCTTTGTGAAAATTGATTCGTCTCCTTCATCGCGCATAGCGCCGTTTGAGAAGTTAGCGTGCATACCTGAACCGTTCCAGTCGGTGTCGCCCAGCGGTTTGGGATGGTAGTTGATCGCAAAACCGTACTTTTCCGCAGTTCGTTCTAGAAGGTAACGAGCGATCCAGATTTGGTCGCCAGCACTGTGGGCGCCTTTGGCGAATATTTGAAATTCCCACTGTCCGGCAGCGACCTCGGCGTTGATGCCTTCTACGTTCAAACCCGCTTCCAAACAAAGGTCTAAATGCTCTTCTACGCAGTCCCGACCATAGGCATTTTTAGCACCAACGCTACAGTAGTAGGGCCCTTGTGGCCGAGGGTAACCGCCTTCTGGAAATCCTGGCGGCAAGTCAGTCTGTGGGTCCCACAAGAAGTATTCTTGTTCGAATCCGAACCAGAAGTCTGCGTCATCGTCATCGATGGTCGAGCGGCCGTTTGAAACGTGAGGCGACCCGTCGGCATTCATCACCTCGCACATCACCAGGTAGCCATTGTTTCGATCAGGGTCTGGATAGATCGCGACCGGCTTCAACAGGCAATCAGAACTACCACCGTCTGCTTGTTCCGTGGAACTGCCGTCAAAGACCCACATGGGGCAGTCAGCCAGGTCACCTGAGAAATTTTCGCGAACCATTGTTTTGCTGCGTAGACTTTGGGTGGGCATGTACCCATCCAGCCATAAGTATTCAAGCTTTGCTTTCATATTGTGTGTCTTCCTCCAATACGGTGGGCGGGTCGCGTCATCGCCGATCCCACGGTTAGGTAATTACTTTGGGCCATGACGCGTGTATGGCCGATACCATTCAACCCCTGCCCAGAGCAAAGAGAATTCTGGCAGTCGAACGCGCTGGCAATTCAGCATAAAGAGGACAGCAACTAATATGCCAGACCAAGTCTAAGTAAAAACTCTCGAAATATCAGTTGCTTAACATTTTTTAGAGACAGAGCAGGTCTAAGGATCTAAGTTATAGCACCAAAATAGCGCATATTTTAACTTTAAAGCACTAATTTAGAGCATTAGCAAAGGCC
>MDTE01114927.1_pt1 | contig 12181 bp, 10 predicted proteins | sample 811231 | NCBI WGS metagenome assembly MDTE01 (sample SAMN05326651, study PRJNA326480) | marine metagenome | isolation source: seawater | place: Indian Ocean: Red Sea | collected 2010
GAGATGGTTAAAAAAAAATAATATCCCTTATTATGTTGACTTGAAAGACCAATGGCCGCACATTTTTTTAGAACCATTCCCAAAACTCATCCAATTTATAATTAAAATAATTCTATTTCCATATTTCTATATGGGTAAATATAGCTTGAAAAATTCAGAAGGCTACATTTCAATGTCGTCAGGGTATATTGACTGGATGAATAACTTTGGTGGAAATTCAAGGAAATCATTTGTTGCTCCCCTTACAGCAAAAAGACCCAGTTATAGCTTTGATTTCTCAGATGAAATATTGAAGTGGTTTAAAAGTGAGAATATTAATTTTACTAATGATCTCAGATTTTGTTTTATTGGATCATTTATGTCCGTTTTTGATTTTTCACCAATAAGGCATGCAATTGAAGAATTAAATTCACAAAATTATGATTTTGAAGTGCTGATGTGTGGCGATGGAGGATTTTATGATGAAATAAAAAAAGAATTTTCTTCTATTCGCAATGTCAAATTTACTGGTTGGATCAATGAAGAACAAATTAGGGCAATTTATAAAATTTCAAGAGCTTCTCTTGTTCCATATAAAAATATTGATAACTATAAAATTAATACGCCTAATAAAGTTGTAGATGCTTTTGCGAATAAAAGACCGATTATTACCTCTCTTAAAGGTGAAGTAGAGAGATTATGTAATTCTTACAGGGTAGGCTTTGCATGTCATTCTGATACGAATCTTCAATTTTTTGATGCAATGAGATTATTGCTTACAGATAATGTCCTTAATAATGACATGAGGAATAACGCATATGAACTTTATGAAGAAATATTTTCTTTTGATCGAGTTTATGATTCTCTGGCAGAATTTATTATCAATAATTAATTTTTTCTAAAAATTAATCTTCTAGCATCAGCACCATCAACTTTCTTGTAGGGAGTTTTTTTATTTTGTAGAGGTTTAAACCCAAAATCTGATAAAAGGCCTATCCAATCTCTGTGTAAATAACCATTGTATTTTTTTTCCTGAAGAGAGTTATGGCTCAAAAAGAAATCATCAATAAGGATATGTTCTGAGATTTCAGATATACGATTAAAAGTTTTCTTGATAAAGCCTAATTCAAGACAATATAAGACTCTGTCAAAAACACATATATCCAAATTTTCTAGCTGGTTTGCAAATAAGAACTCTGTAATTATTTTATGATCTAGTTCTTTTAAAAATAAAAAATTATTTTTTTCATGAAAGTTTAATCTAAATTTTTTGGTACATTCCTGCAACATCACAGCATTTATGTCTATTCCAATTACAGATATTTCGGGTTTAGTTTTTTTTACGTTAAACAAAAGTTTTCCTGTTGCACATCCAAAATCTAAAATAGAATTAAGGTGTTTAACGCTACTGATTGATTTCTGAATCGAAGATGTATCTTTGTTCTCATAGTCATCAATAAATTTTGGTTGGATGAGGTGTCTTGTCCGCCAAAAAAAGGAGCTAGAAATTAGTCTCCTTTTGAAATGTCTAATAAAGCCATTCATTTATAAGTAATAAAAACTTATATTTTAAGGTAAAATGCTCGAATTATTTCAACTTATTCCTTTTTCTTATGCAAGAGTTAAACGACTACGATAATAAGATTAGATCATTAATTGATCCTACTAATAATAATGCTCCTATTGATATCGATGGATATGACACTGCACTAATTATTGAGTTGTTGTCAGAGATGATCAAGATAAGAGTGTGTGAAAGTATTCTTGCCAAAAATAAAGAGAACGGAACCATTGGTGGACCAGTTCATCTAGGGGCAGGTCAAGAGGCTGTAGCGGTAGGTATAGCGCATTCATTAACAACGTCTGATAGGGTCTTTGGAGCACACAGATCTCATTCACATTTATTGTCAATGAATGGAGATCCCTTTAAATTATTCGCTGAAATACTTGGGAAAGATGTAGGTTACTCAAAAGGAATGGGTGGATCAATGCATCTTTGGAATCAGCCTGAAGGCTTTTATGGTTCTGTTCCAATTGTTGCAGGCACTGTACCTCTTGCAGTGGGTGCAGGATTAGCTGCTAAATTAACAAAAACTAAAGATATTGGTGTTGCCTATTTAGGTGATGGCGCGATTGAGGAAGGTATAGTTGCTGAATCAATGAATTTGTCTAGCGCATTGTCGATTCCAGTTCTATTTGTCGTAGAAAATAACCTTTTTTCAAGTCATATGCATATCTCAGAACGTCAACCAGCCGAATCAACCTGTAGATTTGCACTTGCAAACAAAATTGAATTTGAGTTGGTTGATGGAAACGATGTACTTGAGGTTCTTAATTCGTCATCAGAGCTAATTGAGAGAGTTAGAGTATCAGGCAAACCAGCATTTTTAGAGGCTGTCACCTACAGACATTATGGCCATGTTGATTGGAGAGAGGATATTGATGTTGGTGTTAATAGATCAGCTGATGATTTAATGAAATGGAAAAAAAGAGATCCAATATTAAGATTAAAAAAAGCACTTATAAACAATGATCAAATCACAGAAATTGAATATAAAAATTTATTCACTGATATTAAAAATAGAGTAGTCGAAGATTGGGAAAATGCTGTTAAAAGTGATTATCCTAAGCCAGCATCTCTTCTAGATAGAGTTTATGAATAAATTAAATAAAGTTAACTATGGCGAGGCAATTAGAGAGGGGTTTGCATATTTATTAGACAAATATCCTGAAGTTTTTGTGATTGGTCAAGGCTTATGGAGCCCATGGTATGTAGGTAACACAATGACAAATCTTGATAAGGAATTTGGCCGAGAGAGAATAATTGATACTCCTGTATCCGAGGCTGCTTGTACTGGTGCAGGAGTAGGTGCCTCACTTGCAGGAATGAGACCAATCGTCGTTCATCCTAGAATTGATTTTATGATGTACGCTATGGATCCAATAGTTAATCAAGCAGCAAAGTGGTCACATATGACTGGTGGCCAAGCACATCCTGCAGTTACCATTAGAGGAATAATAAATAGAGGAGGCGAGCAAGGAGCACAACACTCACAGTCACTTCATTCTTGGTTTGCACACATACCAGGCCTAAGAGTTGTAATGCCGTCTACTGTAGAAGATGCTAGAGATTTATTGATTGCATCTGTTCTTTCAAATGACCCAGTTTTATTTATTGATGATCGCTGGTTATATGATCAAGAGGATATTTTGCCTCCAGTTGCTGAGCTTGAGTTAACATCAGTTCAGCCGCTAAAGGTTCTTGAGGGAAATAATATAACCATTGTGGGCGCAGGTTATAGTTCTAAATTAGCTTATGAAGTAGCAAAAAACATAGAAAAAGATGGCTTTAATTCAGATGTATTTGACTTGAGGGTTTTAAATCCGTTAGATGTAGAAGAAATATCTATTTCTGTTAAGAAAACAGGCTTTCTAGTTGTTATAGATGGAGGATGGAGTAACTGTGGTTTAGCCGGGGAGCTTATAGCGTCTGTAAGTGAAAAAATAGAGCCAAAATACTTTAAATACAGGCCTATGCGCTTTACTCTTCCAGACTCTCCTGCTCCTACATCAATAGCCCTAGAAAAAATTTATTATCCTGATGTGCAAGATATATATCAAAGCATTTTAAATATTTTAAATACCAAGTAGAAACAATAAAGGAGAGATTTATGAAAGTTCCATTCTTTGATTACCCAAGACTGTATCTAGATGATAAAAAAATGTTAACCGAGGTTTTTGATGATGTATGCAGTAGGGGAGCCTTTATAATGCAGCAAGATCTATCTGAGTTTGAGGCTAATTTTAAAAATTTTACTAAATCAAAATTTTCCATTGGCGTTGCAAATGGAACTGATGCATTAGAGCTTGCACTTTTGGCTATTGGCTTAGAAAAGGGAGATGAAGTAATAATTTGCTCTCATACAATGATTGCCACAGCATCTGCAATTGTTACAGCTGGGGGCGTGCCTATTCCAGTTGAACTTGGATACGATAATTTAATTGATCCTAGTGCAATTGAATCGGCTATAACCTCAAAAACTGTTGGCATAATGCCTACCCAATTAAATGGACGTACTTGTGATATGGACAAAATTCAAGCCATTGCTGAAAAGCATGGTTTATTTATTGTTGAGGATTCTGCTCAAGCACTTGGATCAAAGTTTAAAGATAAATTTGCTGGTACTTTTGGGGCTGCTGGAACGATTAGTTTTTTCCCTGCTAAAGTCCTTGGATGTCTTGGTGATGCTGGAGGTGTATTGACTCAGGATAAAGATTTATATCACAAAATTTATCAGCTACATGACCATGGTAGAGATGTAGATGGTGAAATTAAATCATGGGGCAGGAATAGTCGGATGGATAATCTACAGGCAGCAGTTCTAAACAAAAAATTAAAAAACTATGGCTCTGTAATTGAAAGAAGAAGAGAAATTGCATCCATGTATAATGAACGACTTAATTCAATTGACGAACTTTCATTACCAATAGCTCCAGATGCCGAGGCTGATCATTTTGATGTGTTTCAAAATTATGAAATTCGTGCAAAAAACCGTGATGGGCTCAAACAATTCCTCGAAGAAAATCAAATAGGTACATTAATTCAATGGAGTGGTAAAGCTGTGCATCAGTGGGAGTCTTTGTCATTCAACATTAACTTACCAGAGACAGAACTTTTTTTTAAAGAGTGTATTATGATACCGATGAATATATTCCTATCGAATTCTCAGATTGATTATATTTGTGAAACAATTACAAAGTTCTATCGAAAATAATGATAAAAAGATTATTTGATCTTTTATTATCTTTCCTAGGCCTTTCACTGTTAATGCCCTTATTATTAATTGTTTTATTTATTGTATGGGTTCAAGATTTTCATAATCCTTTTTATGTTGCTCCTAGAGTCGGCATAAATGGTAAAACTTTTAAAATGATTAAGATTCGATCCATGATCATAGGAGCTGACTCAACTGGCGTTGATTCTACAAAGTCAGACGACCAAAGGATTACCTTAATTGGAAAATTTATTAGAAAATTTAAAATTGATGAAGTTAGCCAGCTTTTGAATGTACTTTTTGGGTCTATGAGCTTAGTGGGTCCCAGACCAAATGTTAAACGAGAGACTGACTTGTACACGGATCTAGAAAAGAAACTTCTTTCAATTAAGCCTGGCATCACTGATATAGCATCAATTGTCTTTTCTGATGAAGCGGATATATTAATGGGGACAGAGGATCCTGATATTGCATATAACCAACTTATTAGGCCTGGCAAGGGAGAGCTAGGAGTCTTTTATATAGATAAAAGAAATTTATTATTTGATATTAAAATTATCCTAATAACTGTAATTTCAATAATATCTAGGAAAAAAGCTTTAAAGTTAATTGCATCACTAGTTGATAAGTACAGTGGATCTGAAGATTTAACCCAATTATGTCTACGTGAGTCAGAGTTAGTCCCTAAGCCTCCATATGGTTCAGATAAACTTGTCACTTCAAGAGAGATGATCAACTAAACTTTTGTAGGTGTATAATTGGAATATTATTTATTTCTGGGGCAACAAAATGAATTATAAAAATTTTTTCTTTAGTACTTGCTTTTTAATGTTTTCGATAGGTATTTCTGCACAAACTGACGCAATTAGCGAACAGTTCTTGAGAGCTTTGCCTGGGAATTTAGCTGGCTCTTTTTTAGATGGAGCTGAGGACGTTGATGATGAGGCAGAAAGGGAAGAAAGATTAAATAACAAGCCTGAAACAAGGGTATTAAAACTAGAGCAAGGAATCAAGCGTCTAAGACAAGATTTATATAATCTGGAGGATAGCCTTGAAAATGAGCTTAATAGGAATCCTGGAAATGATCTAGAAATCTTTGGAAGTAGTTTTTTTACATCTTTTCAGAGCACTTTTTCTCCAATTAATGAAAAGAACTTTTCTGCTGACTATATTTTAGATGTTGATGATAAGCTTGAATTTTTAATAGTGGGCGGCTCAAACTCACAAAGATTTAATGCGCGCATTGGTAGAGATGGTAATGTAGGTATTAGAAGTATTGGTAATGTAATGGTTGCTGGGTTGCCCTATAAAGATGCTGTTGAAAAGATTCAAGCTTTTACAAAATCAAGACAGCTTGGTACAGATATATTTGTTAATCTAGCTGAGGTAAGAGATATAAAAGTATTATTAATCGGTAAGGTTAATAATCCTGGGATATACACAATTAGTGGAGGATCAAGTGTTCTGTCGCTTTTACATGCGGCGGGCGGAATTTCAGAAGGCGGGTCATTAAGATCTGTACTTCATAAACGCAATGACCAAGTCGTTCAAGATTTAGATCTATATGATGCTTTAATTAAAGGCAACCTAAAGCTCTCAACTAATTTAAGAAGTGGAGATGTTGTCGTTGTAAATCCAGCTATGCGTCTAGTATCAATATCTGGCGGCTCAAACTATCCAGCAATATATGAGCTCAAAGATCACGAAAATTTTGAACACCTCCTTAAATATTCTATGGGACTTACTCTTACAGCTGATAATAAAGTTACATTGCAAAGAGCATCAGGCTCAGAACTTTCATTTAAATTAGATGATCCAAAAATTAATAATCTCCAACTTATGAATGGGGATGATATACATATACCAATGTATTCGCCTGAATCAAGAAAGGTATTCTCTGTCAATTTGTCTGGTGCAGTTAAAAAGCCTGGAACATATTCAATTAATCCTGGCGAAACTCTTTCTCAGTTTATTAGGAGAGCAGGTGGGTACACTGAAGATGCTTATCCAATGGCTGGTAGACTATTTAGAAAGCAGGTAGCTGAGATTGAAAAAAACTTTTACGCAAAGTCATATAAAGAACTAATTACATTTATTGCCTCAAAAGGTGATACTCCAGCAACTGTTTCGTCTTTAACATCTTCTCCAAATCTAGAATTTATATTGAATCAGCTTACCGATGTTGAGCCTAGAGGAAGACTATTAGCTGAATTCAGCTTAAAAAAAATAGAAAAGGATCAAGATTTAGATACCATTTTACTTGAGGGGGATGAGATAGAAATTCCATACTTCTCTAAGGAAGTATTTGTAATAGGAGAAGTACAAAACCCTGGTGCAAAAAATTATATTCCAGGAAGAAACCATCAAGAATATATAAATTCTTCAGGTGGCTTGGCAAGGTTCGCAGATAAATCAAAGGTTATGATAGTGGAGCCAAATGGAAATGCTTTTTTGGCTAGCGAATCAAGTAAGCTATTTTCAAGAGATAGAGACTTATTGCCTGGAACTGTGATCTATGTACCAAGAGATCTTGGGAAAGTTGATGGTATTTCTTTGGCATCCACACTTGCACCAGTTGTTAGTAGCATTGCCATTTCTCTGGCATCGTTGAATAGTATTAGCGATTAATCATCCTATCTAATTAATGAAAAAATTTAAGAGGACCTCTTTACTTCTTCTTTTTATCTCATTAATTTTTCTATTTCAAAAAGCTCAGTCTCAGATAAGCGAATATATTTACCCAAATCAAAACCCATCATTTTCAAACTATGGTGGATTAGGTATTATTCAAAATCCAAATAGTAGATTCCATAAAAATGGTACTCTATCATTTACATGGACGCATTATGATCCATATTTGAGAGGTTCCATAGTTGCCTTTCCGTTTGATTGGATGGAGGTATCCTATCAATATACTGATATAAATAACTTTCTTTATAGCCCCGTAAAAGCATTTAGTGGAAACCAATCCCTTAAAGACAAAAGTTTTGATGCAAAGTTTAGGCTCTTAAAAGAAACTAATTTTTTGCCATCCATATCGCTTGGATTGAGAGATTTTGCCGGTACTGGTGTATTTTCATCTGAATACCTCGTTTTGAGTAAGTTCCTATTTAAAAATGTTGATGTTACTGGAGGTATTGGTTGGGGAAAACTTAATGGAAATAAAATTACTAATCCATTAAAAAGAGTTTCTGATCGCTTTAATTCAAGAGATTTTGATCCAGGTCAAGGTGGGAAGCCAAGTGTTGATAACTACTTTTCTGGTGATGCTGGTTATTTTATGGGTATTGAATACTTTATACCAAATTTTAATGGCTCTAGACTTAAAATAGAATATGACGGTACAAACTATAAGGAAGAGGGCAAGCTGCCCCTCGAGCAATCATCTAAAATAAACCTTGGATTAGTTTATCCTGTTTCAGAAAATTTTTTTTTAAAGCTATTTTACTCGCGCGGTAATCAAATAAATTTTGGATTTTCTTATACCTTAAGCATGGGTGATAAAAATCCTAGAAAATTAGTAAAAGAAAAAAGATCACCAATAGAACGATCTGATGCAATTAAAGTTGTAACTGCAAGATCAGATGAGAATATTTATAAGGCATCATTGCTTTATTTGGGTAGAAAAAATATATCTTTGCAGCATGCAGAAATTAATGATGACGAATTACACGTAGTTATTTCACAATCAAGGTATAAAAATCCAGTAATTTCATCTGGACGTACTATCGACTTACTTGATCAAATAGCTCCTCCAAAAATTAATTCTTTCAAAGTATCTGAGATAAATGGTGGCATTGGAATACAGTCTATAGAAGTCGAAAGAGATGCTTTCAAGAGAGCAAAAAAGGTACAGACGTCTCAACTGCTATCTGAAGATCTTCAAAACAATGCTTTTTTATACAAACAAGATGATTATGAATTTAATCCATTAGTTCCTTATCCAAAAATTTTTTCTACACTTGGCCCAGAATTAAGAACAAATATTGGAGGGCCTGACGGATTCTTCTTTGGAGATTTAAAACTTTCACTAAAATCAGAACTCAAAATCAATAGGAACATGAATATTGTCTCCAAGGTAAGTTATGGCTTAGTGGACAATCTAGATGAATTAAAATTGAAATCGGACAGCATACTTCCTCATGTGAGATCTGATATTGTTGAATACATGAAGGCCACAAGACGTAAGCCAAACATTTTTCGTCTACAATTAAATAGATTTGGTCAATTTGATGAATCCATTTTTTACAAATTCTCTGCTGGAATACTCGAACATATGTTTACTGGCTTTGGAGGTGAGGTACTCTATAGACCCTATAAAAGCAACTTTTCAATTGGTGCTGAAGCATGGCAAGTATACCAAAGAGAATATGATCAGCTTTTTAGTTTGAGAGACTATAAAACAAGCACAGGTCATTTAACATTCTATTATCAAGAACCAAAGACAAATATCCTTTTTAAATTAAAAGGTGGACGCTATCTTGCAAAAGACTCTGGTATTACATTTGATTTTTCAAGAATATTTAGATCCGGTTTAAGGCTTGGTGGATTTTTTACCTTGACGGACATAAGTTCTGAGGAATTTGGTGAAGGGAGTTTTGACAAAGGCTTTTATTTCTATGTACCACTTGAGATTTTTTCTAATAAATATAATCGTCAACACTTTGGATGGGGCTTGAGACCTTTAACAAGAGATGGTGGTCAAATGTTAGTACATGGATATCCATTGCACGGAATAACAGATGCTAGCTCTAATCATTTATATAAGAGGAATTTAAATGACTTTTTTGATTAGAATTGCAATAACTTTTATTTTCCTTAGTTCCTGCTCATCATTAAATTTTACTTATCCATATTATGATTTTTGGCAGAATGCTTTATTTAGAAATAATATTAATGTCACGGATGCTTATATTGAGAGTCAGGAGTTTTCATTTATTCATGTATCTTATAAGAAAAATGATGCGATCTTCGTTCTTAGTGAAATAGAGAATGAAGTATTTACATGGGTTGGAAAGGACTTTGAGAAAATTAAAACTTACAGGGGACTAATTGTTGAAACATTTGGCATAGATCCAGATATAAGAATTGATATGAAAGATCGCAGCAAGTTATTAAATTCTAACTTTATAGAAAATGCTTATTTCTTTGATATAAATATTGATGACCCAAGCATTTTTGCATTACCAATAGAATATAGACTTGTTAAGAAAGACAAATTAAATACTAATAAGTATTCTGTTACTTTTAAAAAATATTCAGATGTTCTGCGTTGGAAAAATAATGATAAAATCATTTTTGATTTTGATACCGGATTACCTAGCTACTCATCTATTAGCATCAGCCCAATTGAGCCTAACATCAATATAGATTTTTATTATAAATATTAATAACGACTAAAAAAAATGGGGCTTAGGGCCCCATTTTTTAAAGATAAAAAATATTTTAGTCTGATGTAGCTGAAGAGGTAGAAGTGGCAACAGCTTCAGTGTCAACTTCAACTGTAACTTCAGGGAATGTTGTTTCAACAACAACGTTCTCAATTTCTTCTTCAACTTCAACAACGACTTCTTCTTCAACTTCAACAACAACTTCATCTTCAAAGAAAACTGTGGTAACTACAGTTTGACCACCTTCTTCAGCTGTACCAGTTGTAGTAGCAAGAGCAGTAGCAGTACCTGTGGTAGTTGCTGTAGCAGTTGCAGTAGTTGTTCCAGTAGTTGTAGACGTCGCAGTTCCAGTTACAAGCGTGGTTGCTGTACCAGTAGTTGTAGCTGGAGTTGTTGATGTGCTAGTGAGCGTTACAATCTGTGTAGGAGCTGGTGTGGGAGCTGGTGTAGGAGCTGGTGTAGGAGCTGGCGCTGGGCTTGGTTGCGGTCCTAGTGTTGGAGATGGAGCAGCAACTGGAACTGATGAACTATCATCACTATCAGCAGCAGCAGCCAATGCAGCAGCAGCAGCAACTGCAGCAGCAATAGCTCCGGCACTTAATGATCCAGCAGCACCAGAGGCAGCAGAACCTTCACTACCTGATGATTTTGGTTCTGTTTCTTGAGCTGTGATTTCTTGAGCACCAAAAATAGATGCTACAAAAGCTAGAATGTATTTAAAGTTATTTTTTATCTTTGCCATAGTTTCTCCTCTTCAACTACTGTTAGGTGCTTATTTTATTACACTTTTCAGTAAAAACAACAATATTTTGTGTTTTATTTATCAATATTTGTTGCAAATTTTGTATTCCTTAAATAAATACTGTGTGTTTTTTTAATACTATAACATTTAATCTCTAAAATAGCTTACTTTAGATCGCAATAATTTAGGTAGAATTTTAACCATTATCTTTCTTAATTTGTCATGTAAAAATTAAATCTATAAAACTAGTTCTTTTAAATAAATCTACTAAAATATTAATTAACTAATTAGATCGGGATGTAGCGCAGCCTGGTAGCGCACCACACTGGGGGTGTGGTGGTCGTCGGTTCAAATCCGGCCATCCCGACCAATTATTTTGATTTATTGATTACTTCCTCAGCATACCAATTTATCTCAGCAATCATACCTTCAAGAGTCCTCTCATCTGGACCCCCCTCATAAGCATTTCTAAAGGCAACAATTACTTCTGTAGCTCCTAGATCTTCAAGTTTTTTTATACCATCAGGAGAATAGGCTGCTTCTCCCATAACTTGAAATTGATAATTTGGATGTTCCATAGTCCCAAATTCATTACGATAATCATTGATTTTGTTTATAAGCTTTTCGGTATCCTCAAGTGTTAACCCTGCGCTTATCCATCCATCTCCAAGTCTTGCAGCTCTCTTTAGTGCAAGATTTGAATGTCCTCCTATCAGTATAGGAACAGGCTTTGAAGGAACAGGGCAGAGCTTTAGTTCAGGTATATCATAAAACTCACCTTTATATCCAAAATATTCTCCTCCCATCAGACCTTTAAGAATATCAATTTGTTCATCCATTCTTTTGCCACGTTTTTCCCAGCGTTCTCCTGTTGCAAGAAAATCTTCGTACCAGGGACTTACACCAATCCCAAAATGAAATCTATTATTTGTCATTACGCCAAGCGTGGTAACAAATTTAGCAGTTGTAACGGCTTGTCTAGGCGCAAGCTTATAAACTGATGTAGAGAATTCAAGGTTTGAGGTTACTGCTGCTATGGCAGGAATAATACTAAATGGTTCAAGGAAAGGCACACCATCAAGAAACTCTCTCGAGCCATCATCATTATATGGATAAGTAGAATCACATTCTTTTGGATAACAAATACTATCTGGAAAAGTAATAACGTCAAAGCCAGCTGATTCAGCTGCTTTTCCGAGCTCTAGATAAAAGGATGGATCACACATGGATGGATGGTAAGCAAATCGCATATTTAGCCTCTTTAAGTATGGGGTTATTTAAATAATTTACTTATA
>MDTE01074813.1_pt1 | contig 12180 bp, 9 predicted proteins | sample 811231 | NCBI WGS metagenome assembly MDTE01 (sample SAMN05326651, study PRJNA326480) | marine metagenome | isolation source: seawater | place: Indian Ocean: Red Sea | collected 2010
ATGTGTTGATTTGATTGCTCTTGAAGCTCCAATGGCTGTGGATTTAAGAGTAATCATATCGGCTATGATGGTCGCTAATGAATTGGAACGTATGGGCGATTATGCTGAGGGTATAGCGAAACTTAGTATTGCTATGGGGGATTTGCCCCCTTTAAAGCCGTTGATCGACATTCCTAGAATGGCAGAAAAATCAGTAAGTATGCTAAGAAGAAGCATAGAATCTTATGTGGGTAGAGATATAGAAGGCGCCAGGCAGGTATACCGTGATGATGATGAAGTCGATGAGATTTACGAACAGGTCTACCGAGAATTATTAACTTATATGATGGCTGATCCTTCTACGATTCAAAGAGCTACGTATCTTCTTTGGGTATCTCATGATTTAGAGAGGGTGGCTGATAGAACAACCAACATTGCTGAGAGGGTAATGTATCTTGTTACTGGCACAACGGAAATGGGTGTTTAATTAACCTCCGCCGCCTGTTTTAATACTGGAAGACACAACTTCTAATTTGAGGGATTTAGCCAAACGATGTGTGATTTTCTCTGATATTTTTGTCATGCACAAAGAATGCCCTAGTTCTTTTTTCATTGAGGTTGATTTTGCCTCAGGTAACCCGCAAGGGATTATGTAATCAAAAAAATCTAAATCTGTGTTTACGTTTAATGCAAATCCATGCAATGTCACTCCTTGGCTGACTTTAATGCCCAGAGATGCAATTTTTGAATCATTTACCCATACCCCTGTAGGAACATTCTTAAAGTTTGATTGAAGTCCATGGGCGTTAATAACTACAGACAAAGATGTTTTTAAAATTTCGAGGTAGTCTAAAGGTCCCAATTTGTGTTTTCTAAGGTTGATTATTGGATACCCGATTAATTGGCCTGGACCGTGGTACGTTACTTCACCTCCCCTGTCTGTTTGGTGCACAGATATATTCAATTTTTCCAACACATTTGGATCAACCAGAATATCGTTGGGATTTGCCGTCCTTCCCATTGTAATTACGTGATCGTGCTGAAGCAGTAATAGATGATCAGGACTCCCATTGGCCACAGAACTATGGATTTCCTTTTGAAGTTCCATCGACTTTTCATAAGGAACAATACCGTGGTATTTGGTGATGATTTGGTTCATCACATCCTTCAATATACTGGTGTATTACTGCTAATCGATTCTAATTTTCTTTTTACTAACGTATTGAATCCAGTAGCTTCCTGCCCATCCATGATCCTATGGTCGAAGGAAAGGCATATATTCATCATAGATCTTATCGCTATAGCATCATCTATTACCACAGGGCGTTTTATGATGGCCTCTGTTGTCATTATTCCCGCTTGTGGGTAATTCACTAAGGGGATTGAAGAAGTGGTCCCTAGGGCTCCTGTATTGTTGACTGTGAAGGTTCCACCCTGTACATCTTCCATTGTAAGGTTCCCTTCGCGAGCTTTTGTGGTTAATTCATTTAACTTTTTTGCAAGGCCCGAAATGCTTAATGTATCGGCGTCCTTGATCACAGGCACTACAAGACCATCAGGTGCTGCGATTGCGATACTTATATTGACTCTCTTTTTCAGAATGATAGAGTCCTTCCCCCAAGAGGAATTCATTAAAGGGTTTTCCTTTAGAGATTCCGAAACTGCCTTTATAACAAAAGGTAAGTAAGTTAGGCTTATTCCTTCGCGTTCTTTGAAAGATACTTTTAGAGAGTTTCTGATAGCTACGAGATTTGTTACATCAACTTCGGTTTGTCCCCAAGCTTGAGGAATTAATGTAGCACTTTTGACCATGTTTTCAGCTATTATTTTTCTGATGGGAGTTATTGGTATTTTTTGTTCAGCCTCATTGGATTCGAGGGATGCTGGACTGATAGATATGGTTTCAGCACTATCTGCAGTGTGGCTGTCAGCAATAGCGATGCTTTCTAGATGATTTTCAACATCTTTCCGTGTAACTCTTCCATTAATTCCTGTACCTTCTATGCTGCTCAGATCAATTTGATGTTTTTCTGATAAGCGTAAAACGGCTGGGGAATATATTCCTTTTCGCTTTTGTCCTTGCTGGGAAATCGGACTTTCATCAGGTGATTTTCGTAGGGCTTCATCGGTCTTGTTTGCCGGACCACCTGAGCCAGTTGGACCCACCGGAGATACATCTTTTAATAACTCCCCAATGGTTCCTATTTGATGGGTTGTTGGAGTTGATTGGGCCGGCCGGGATGGATCAGGTATATTTTGATCACCTTCAACTTCTATGTCAGCAATTATCGTACCCATAGGTACGGTATCACCCTCATGGACCATTATTGCTTTTAAAGTACCCGTCACAGGTGAAGGTAATTCCATATTAACTTTGTCGGTGACTACTTCAACGAGCGGATCGAATTTCTCTACACTGTCGCCAACATTTTTTAGCCACTTGCCGATTACGCCTTCTGTTACTGATTCACCAACTTGTGGGAGTTCTATTTTCATGTGCCTAGTACTCCGATAATTGTCTTATGGCGTGAAGGATTTTTTCTGTATTAATCATGTACATTTCTTCTAAAGGAGGACTAAATGGCATCGCAGGTATCTCGGGTCCTGCTAATCTGCTAATTGGGCCATCAAGATATTCGAAGGCAGATTCTGAGATTATGGCGGAAACTTCTGCGCCAACTCCAAGGGCTTTATTGTCCTCATGGACAACCAGAATCTTCCCGGTTCTTTTCGCCGTGTCCAAAACTGCTTCCTCATCAATAGGTCTAACTGTTCTGAGGTCTAACACTTCCACACTTATACCTTCATTTTCGAGTGTGTTTGCAGCCTCTAAACAATGGTGCACCATTAAACCATAGGTGATTACGCTTATATCGTTGCCTTGTTTTTTTATGTCGGCTTTTCCGATTGGGATGGTGTATTCTTCGTCTGGTACCTCTCCTCTGACGAGACGATATGTACGTTTATGTTCTAGAAACACGACAGGATCATTATCACGAATCGCTGATTTCAGTAGGCCTTTCGCGTCATATGGAGTAGAAGGGGTTATCACTTTCAAACCTGGCACATGACTGAAAAATGCCTCAACACTTTGAGAGTGGTAAAGGGCACCTCGGACCCCACCTCCGTGTGGTGCTCTTAGAACAAGCGGAGCATTTAGTTTGCCTTCTGTTCCGTATCGTACTTTAGAAGCCTCTCCTACGATTTGATTTATTGTTGGCCATATGAAATCTCCAAATTCTATTTCAGCTATTGGCCTCATGCCATGCATTGATGCACCGAGGGCTATTCCCGCAATCGAAGACTCTGCCAAAGGAGTATCTATTACCCTAGATTCACCGAATTCTTCAAGGAAACCGTCAGTTGCAAGAAACACTCCACCCCTAGCTCCAATGTCTTCTCCCATTATGAATACTTTTTGATCTCTATGCATTTCTTCATGCATAGCGTCCCGTACCGCTTCCAATAATGTCTTTACTGGCATTTGTTAGCAGCCTTCTTGTTCATAAACGTGGTTCCCAAATTCACTTGTTTCAGGGTAAGGAGTTTTTTCGGCCTCGTCTGTCGCTTCGTTAACTATTTTTTTTGCTTCATCGAAAATTGATTGATCTTCTTGTTCGTCAATTAAACTCATAGATATCAATTGATCCTTCAAGGTTTTTACTGGATCTCTGGTTTTGGCTTGTTCTATTTCTTCAGGACTGCGGTAGATGGAGTCATCATCGTCACTGGTGTGAGGAAGATACCTTTCAACGTCAGCTTCAATAAATGTGGGTCCTTCCCCTGCCCTAGCCCGAATCGCGGCCTGGGTAGTTGCTTCAAAAACAGCGGTGATATCACATCCATCGACTGATACTCCTGGTATTCCGTATCCTTGAGCCCTTGAAGAAATGTTATCAGTAGCCATTTGCTTCGATAAGGGCACAGAAATCGCATATTTGTTATTTTCGCAAAAAAATATGACTGGTAGTTTATGTATGGCAGCAAAATTCATCGCTTCATGGCAATCTCCTGCGCTCGCCGCTCCATCTCCGAAATACGCAACAGAGATTCTGTCTTCACCTTTCATTTTAGATGCAAGTGCTGAACCCACGGCTTGAGGGATGTGGGTAGCTACCACATTGGACAGATTTATAATACCGAACTCAGGATGGGCTCCATGTGTGGGGAATTGTCTGGCTCCGCTTAGAGGTTCACCTTCTTTTGCTGTGAACCCTTTGATGATATCGGTAGGTGTCAATCCCAATTCCAATAGGACCGCGAAGTCACGGTAATATATGTAGAATTGATCGTAACCTTTTCTTAAGGCAGACACAGAGCCAATCTGGCCGGCTTCATGTCCTTGAGCTGAGGCCATAATGGCTGCTTTCCCCTGGCGATTCAACATCCATATACGTTCGTCTAAGGTTCTGCACAGCACCATGCTACGATACATGGATACCAGATTCTCAGGGGTTAGTGATGCTTGCTTGGCGCTCTTGGTGTTCTTGCGCCGTTGATTTTTTTTGCCTTTCGAAGAGTTTTTGCCCGCTGAGGCGATCGCTCTTTCAAAGGCACCAGTAGCCTCTCCAGATTCGTTTTCTTCACTGATGGGGTTACTATTTTCAGTCATAAGTACCCACCTGTTATCCTTCTTATGTTTGTTTTGTTCATCCAAGCCACCTGCGTTGGTTGATTTTACAGGCTTTATGTCTGCGGTCCAAAATTTGTTGGTTTGAGGGTGATTCTGCTCACTCATTCTAATTATCGCCATTACTTAGATAGTCATTTAATGATGCATCTCAGTTCAATGAATTATTAATCTTGGACTCAATGACTGATTCGTTTGTTAAACAGGCTTAAACCTGTATCCTACATTCCATATGGTCTCAATAAAATTTTTATCTGATTCTGTTTCAATCTTGCTTCTTAATCTTCGTACGTGCACATCTACTGTTCTGGTTCCACCGAAATAATCATATCCCCAAATCTGGTTTAATAGTGTTGCTCTATCGTATACGCGCCCTGGATTGGATGCTAATAGAAGCAATAATTCATATTCCTTAAAACGTAGATCAATACGTTTGCCGGAAATTGTCACATCGTAGTTTGCTGGATTGATTGTTAAATCGTCTATTATCACTGTGCCGTCATCGAGATCCTTTTCTTCCTGAATCGTTAATTTACGTATGCGTAATTTGAGCTCATCTGTATTGATAGGAGCCACAATGAAATCAAACGTATCACTCGTTGCCTCCATATTTTTTAACTGGTTTGGGGATAAAATTAATAAAATTGGGTAGTTAAGGTCTGAAATGGGAGCAGCACTTACTTGTATAACGTGTTTTATAGTATCTCTTAAATCTATGATGACTAAATCTAGATTTCCAATAGATGCCGATTTTGATGTCTTATGGATTTCCTCAAAAGATGTTCCATACACTGCAGTTACCCCTAATTTTTTTACAAGACCCACTATTTCTGTGTTGGATAGATCGTTTGTATTTTTGGGAGATTTTTGGACTATCATTATTGCTTAACTGCTAATTTGTTTTAAATCAGTTTATCAAGATTTGCCGAAGACACGTTCTTTCAGTCAGCACCAAGTATAGCAAAGGCTGTGTAATCTACTTGGATACGTTAGCGGAGGGTACCAACTTGTGCACCTAGTATCGATCAATGTAGTGAACCAGCGTCAAATTTTGCTCCTACCTCAATGAGTATTGTAATATTAATACACTTGTAAATGTTTTTTTATGGGTTATTTTGCTTATGCTTTTTTCAAGGATTCGAAATGTGCATAAGAAGGACTTTATTAAAGTATTAGGTAGGTTTTATTATGAATCCTCGCTCCATGCGTAGTATGTTCATATATCTTTTGATTGGCGTCGCTGTTCTTGCAATATTTTTTACTGTTTTGGCGAGCCTTTCAAAGATTCTTCAGAAGTTCCTGTCAGTAGAATGATAACTATGGCTGCTGAGGGGAAAATAAGGAGCATTGAGGTCAAGGGGGATACCCTTAGTGCTGTGACTCTTGATGAGAGAAATTTAACTTCTAGAAAAGAGTCTGGGTCCAGTATAGTCGAATTATTGGAATCGGCTGGAGTTAATCAAGGATTGGGAGGTTTAGAGGTATCTGTCGAAGGGAATAGTGGGGTTGGCAGCCTTTTAGGAGTATTGCTTAATTTTCTGCCTATTTTGTTCTTCGGAGCAATATTACTTTTTATGATGCGACAGGCTCAGGGTAGCACAAGTCAGACTTTCAGTTTTGGTAAGTCCAAGGCAAGAATGTTTGATAGTGAAAAACCAGAAGTTAGCTTTGCTGATGTTGCTGGGGTAGATGAAGCGAAAGAAGAATTGAAGGAAGTCGTGGATTTTTTGAAAACTCCGGAGAAGTTCTTGGCTTTAGGTGCCAAGATTCCGAGAGGAGTTTTACTAATGGGTTCTCCTGGGGTTGGTAAAACTCTCATGGCGAGAGCTGTTGCAGGTGAGGCCCGGGTGCCGTTTTTTTCTATTAGTGGTTCGGAATTTGTCGAGATGTTTGTTGGGGTTGGGGCCTCTAGAGTTAGGGATCTTTTTGAACAGGCAAAAAAAAGCACGCCTTGTATTGTTTTTGTAGATGAAATCGATGCTGTTGGTAGGCATAGGGGCGCTGGGCTTGGCGGTGGTCATGACGAACGTGAACAGACTTTGAATCAAATTTTGGTGGAGATGGACGGTTTTGACACTAACACGAATGTGATTGTTTTGGCATCTACAAACCGCCCAGACATTTTGGACCCTGCATTGCTGCGGCCAGGCAGATTTGATAGAAGAGTAACCCTTGATAGTCCTGATGTGAAGGGACGTGAAGACATTTTAGCCGTACACTCTAAAGGTAAGCCTATATCTGATGACGCTGATATGAAATCGATAGCCAAGCAAACCCCTGGGTTCAGCGGGGCGGATCTTGAGAATTTATTGAATGAATCAGCTATATTAGCCGCTCGTCGAGACAAGAGCATAATAAGTCATGATGAACTTGCAGAATCCATAGATAGGGTTATAGCTGGACCTGAAAAGAAAAATAAAGTAATCAGTGATAGGGAAAAAGAAATGGTGGCCTATCATGAGGCTGGTCACGCCTTGGTAGCACATTTGCTTCCTCATGCAGATCCACCATTTAAAGTCACAATTGTCGCTCGGGGCCAAACGGGTGGCCATACTAGATTTTTGCCTGAAGAAGAGACAGCACTTGTTACTCAAAATCAATTATCATCGAGATTAGCAGCAGCTTTGGGTGGACGAGTGGCTGAAGAAGTTATGTTCTACGAGATTACTACAGGGGCTGGCAATGACTTGGAACAGGCGACTAATATCGCACGTGCAATGGTAACCCGTCTTGGAATGAGTAAGAAACTAGGCCCGCGTACTTTTGGCAAAAGAGAGGAATTAGTCTTCTTGGGTCGAGAAATTTCCGAACAAAGAGATTATAGTGATCAAATTGCTGAAGCGATAGATGATGAAGTGCATAGTTTGTTACAAGAAGCCTACGACACGGCAAAAAATCTCATTGCTAGCAATACGGGTAAACTTTCAGCCTTGGCCAAGTACCTTATAGAACACGAAAGTATTGAAGGCGATGAACTAAAGGAACTGTTGGATACGTCTCCTGCATCTACCGTAGTTTAGAGGATTGCCGTACGGAAGGTTACCAATAATTTCTATTGATACAAGGTAGGTAGGATATCTGAGAGTGCGTTAAACACCTCGTCAATGTCTTCTTGATCTGTAAGTCCCATATGTCCTATGCGGAATATTTTCCCGCTTAACGTGCTTTGACCACCCGCCAGGACAATTTTATGGGTTTCCCTGAGCTCCTTTATAAGTGCTCCCCCGTCCACTTCTTTAGGCACTTTTATTGCTGTACATGTATTGGAAGCAATATCGTCACTAATTGGAAATAAATCTAAGCCTAATTCTTTTATGTTTTTCCTTGTGTGCTGTCCAATGTTGACATGCCTTTGATAAACGGATTCCAATCCTTCCGATAGGATTCTTTTCAATGCAGTTTCAAGAGCAAACATGCAAGATAGGGAGGGCGTAAAAGGGGGTTGTCCTATTTCGTAGTACCTTTGGTATTCTGCAACATCTAGATAAAATTTAGGCATAGTAGACTGTTCGTGTGCTTCCCAGGCTTCCTTACTAAAAGTGATGAAAGCCAGCCCAGGAGGTAGCATCCACCCTTTTTGTGATGCGGAAGTTGCTACGTCGATGCCCCATTGATCGGTTTCAATGGGGATAGAGCATACACTGCTTATTCCGTCTACCAAGAGTAATTTCTTGTATTCTTCTTTGACAACTTTGGCAATTGCTTCCAAGTCATTAGTTACCCCGGTAGAAGTTTCGTTATGAGTTACCATCACTGCTTTCGTTGCTGGGTTGTCGTCTAGACATTTTCGGAGAAGGTTTAAGTCAACGGCAGACCCAAATGGGAAGGCTAGCTCAACGACTTTGACCCCATAATTCCTTCCTATTATTCCAAATCTGTTACCAAACACGCCTACAGTGGCATTGATAGCAGTATCATTCGGTGAAAGAGTATTGACCACTGCAGCCTCCATAGCAGATGTGCCAGATCCTGTGATGATATACAAATCGTTATTTGTTGAAAAAACTTTTTTTAAGCCTTCTGTGACCCCGTAAAGTAATTCTTCAAACTCTGGTCCTCTATGGTTTATCATGGGGCTCGACATTGTGTGGAGAATCTCATCATCCACCGGTATTGGTCCAGGTATTCTTAAGTTAACCAAATGAGTCCTCCGAGGAGTCATTAACTGCTGTCATCACTCGATGAGTATTGTAACTAATTCAATATAGCATCGGAGGGATATTCTAGCATAATATCGGCCACTGTCAGGAGTGATTTTGAGCAAAGTTTGATTACATTATTAATGCAATCTCAGTAGTATCACATAAGCCGGAGATATCTTCTTCTCCCTACCTTTAAAACTCCACGACCTAACTCTTTTATGCTGAGGTTCTTTGTGATGGTAGTCCCGTCTAACTTAATTGCCTTCTGGTCGATTAGTCTTCTTGCTTCTCCCGCACTAGACGTTAGACCCGATTCAACAAGAATATTGCTAAGCCTTAGAGTCTCAGCCTCAGCACTACCTGGCAGGATAAAGTGGTCTATGTCATCTGGGGTTTCGCGATTTTGGACAGTCTTCGTAAAAAAGGATTCCGCCTCTTTCGCCATATCTAAACTATAGAAGTCCCGCACAATTGTGTGAGCAACTTCTTTCTTCAATTCCAATGGATTAGCTGAGCCATTGGAGAGGGCACTCTGTATTTCAAGGACTTGATTAGTTGGTTTGTCGGTAAGACACTCAAAGTATTGGGATATCAAGGTGTCAGGAATAGACATTATTTTCCCGTATATTTCTCTTCCCGTTTCATTGATTCCAATGTAATTATTAAGACTCTTGCTCATTTTTTGAGTACCATCAGTACCCGGTAACAAAGGCATGATAAAACATTGTTGAGGTTCCATTCCTTGGTTTTGTTGTAATTCCCTACCCACAAGGAGATTGAATCTTTGGTCTGACCCCCCAAACTCAACATCTGACTTAATGGCTACTGAATCGTAGGCTTGAAGCAATGGATACAACAATTCAGTTATAGCAATCGGGTGGTTATCTGAAAATCTCTTTGCAAAGTCATCCCTAGCAAGGATTTGCGCCACTGTAAACTTCGAGGTCAATTCTATTACATTAGACAAATTGAACGGCCCAAACCATTCACTCTGTAACCTTATTTCTGTCTGTTCCCGATCGACAATTTTAAAGAATTGGTCTAAATATGTCTGTGCGTTTGCATTAACTTCTTCTGAGGTAAGCATTTTCCGTGTCTGAGATCTCCCGCTTGGGTCACCAATTTGGGCCGTCCAGTCCCCTACAATTAATATAACTTTGTGGCCAAGTTCTTGTAATTGGCGAAGTTTGCGCAGCCCTACCACATGTCCTAAGTGGATGTCTGGAGCACTTGGGTCAAAGCCCATTTTTAACCTTAGGGATTTTCCGGAATCCAGTTTCTTTAGGAAATCTTCCCTAACTATTATGTCTTCAACACCGCGATTCAACAGATCCTCTTTGTTTATCAAAGTCACGTGATTATATAGTCCTTTTTGATTGTTGACGATCTGATATTTCTGAGAGTAAAAGTCTCGTTTGCCTTAGGTCATCTTCCATCTGGGTTACAAGGTCATCAACCGTGTTAAATTTAAGTTCTGGCCTTATGCGACTATGGAATTCTAATCGTAATTCCTTCCCATAAATATCACCATTAAAATCAAGTATATGACATTCAACAGTACGATTCCCTTCCTTAAATGTTGGGTTAGTTCCTATACTGGTTGTAGATATCAAATTTGTTAAGTCATTGGATCCCGTCACAAAAGTCTTCGTGGCATATATCCCATCGCCGGGCGTTAACATTTCGTGAGGTTGTTCAAGATTGGCCGTAGGGTATCCTATTTCCCTTCCTCTTTTTAAGCCGGGAATTACAGTACCTGTTATAGAGAATGGGCGCCCAAGAAAATTACCTATATCGTCCACTTTGCCCTGTAACGCAAGATCTCTAATTGTTGTACTCCGTATAGATCTACCCTGTTGTTCTATAGAATCAATTACTTTCACTGAGAAGCCGTATTTTTGCCCTAGACCTATGAGCTTGTTTACATCACCTAAACGGTTTTTGCCCATTTTGAAATCCGGTCCGATAACCAGACCTGCCATTCCCATGTGGTCAATTAATATCTTTATAAAATCCTCCACCTCTAAAATAGATAAGTCGTGATCAAAGTTTATTGGTGCCACAAAATCTACACCGGTATTTGATAAGAGATTGAGTTTTTGTTTCAAAGTGGTCAGGTATTGGGGTTCAAATTGTGGGTTAACAATAGTGGCAGGGTGCTTAATGAAAGTTATTATCCCTGTCTTTTTCTTTTGGGTAGCACCCATTGATTTCAGGCTGTCAATCAAATATAGGTGGCCTAGATGTACACCATCAAAAACTCCGATCGTGAGTACGGTACCTTGTTTGGCGTATCCTTTTGGTAGTTCTTTCACTACGGACATAATTGTCAGGTGTACTTCCGATATTTCTTAATTTATTTTGTGGTTAGTAGCGTGTCGGTAACATGTAACATTGAAATTGAAGCCACCGTGGCTTCATACAACAAAGCTAGCATGAGGTATATTTGTGGTCAAGCAGACTCAAAAATTCCTAAGGTCCTTCTTCATTGAATTGACGTATATTCCGGGCAGGGAATTTTTCGTAAGGGTAAGCCCTTAATCGATCTTCATCAACCTCTATTCCAAGTCCTGGAGTTGAAGGTAGGGTAATATATCCATCTGTTGGTTCAAGTGCATTTACAGAGACTGATTTGCCGAATGCTTCCAAATTCACAAAGTATTCAGTAATCAGGAAGTTTGGCATCAATGCTGAAACTTGCATTGTGGCGGCCAAACCCATAGTGGTGCTGTTGTAATTGTGTGGAGATACCGCAACAAAATACGGTTCAGCCATTGCCCCTATTTCTTTGAGTTCTAAAATTCCTCCGACGTTACATACATCTGGATTTATGATGTCGGCGGCTTGACGTTCAAATACTTCTCTAAATTCGAACTTTGTGTATAGTTCCTCTCCTGTCACGACCGGAATGTTAATACTGTTTTTTGTGGAAGCCAATGCGGGTACATTTTCCGCTAGAACGGGTTCTTCAAACCAAAAAGGATTGAGCTCCTCTATTGCCTGCCCAAGTCTTATAGCGTGCATTGGGGCGAGACGTCTATGAACTTCAATTAATATATCAATATCTTCTCCAACAGCGTCCCGTACAGCCGAAACATTTTTTATCGCTTGTTTTTCCGTTCCGCGATCGATGAACGTTCTCCACGGACCAGGTATAGGATCGAATTTAAGAGCAGTAAATCCTTTTTCTATTGTTTGTACCGCCTTGTCTGCCAAAGAGGCTTCGTCCCATCTACTTCCATCGCTCCATCCATTTGCATAGACTCTTATCTTGTCTCTGCATGCCCCACCTAGCAACATATGGGTTGGCACTCCGCAGAATTTTCCCGCGATGTCCCACATGGCTTGTTCAAGCCCGCTCAAAGCACAGTAAAGATCCATTGATCCTCTTCGTGATGCAAAATCATCAAAGGAGATTTGCAAAAAATG
>MDTE01131386.1_pt1 | contig 12180 bp, 8 predicted proteins | sample 811231 | NCBI WGS metagenome assembly MDTE01 (sample SAMN05326651, study PRJNA326480) | marine metagenome | isolation source: seawater | place: Indian Ocean: Red Sea | collected 2010
AAATCTTCACCTTTCTAAAAACTAAAAAGATTTATTATAATTGTTTACTGAATTAGATTATCATAATAGTTAATATTAATTAATTTTCCAAATATCTATTATATAAAATTATTTATTTTTGATTATTTGATATTTAGAATTGATGTTTTATAAAAACCATTGTTAAGACAATTTACAAAGCTTTATTACTAAAGTTGAAAGTTATTATTTAGAAAGTTGAAACTATAAAATTTTCTCAAAATAAGAAACCTTGGCTGGGTTTTATTTGTGCTTTCTCAGTATTATTAATCTGGTCAAGCTGGATAGTTGCCAGTAGATATGGTGTTTTATCGGATTTATCAATATCCGATTTAATTGCAATACGTTTTGGTGTCTCCGGTATAGTTGTTTTGCCATTTATTATTTATTACAAACCATGGCAAACTCTTACAATCTTTAAAATGATGGTTTATAGTTTTTTGCTTGGCCCTATTTATATGGTTTTTGTCTTTAGCGGTTTTATTTATGCTCCAGCTTCTCATAGTGCAGTTTTTTTTAATGGTTTTTTACCGTTTCTTACATTGATTATCTCGTTTTTCTGGTTGAATGAAAAAATTTCGAAATATCAAATGATTTCGATCGTTTTAATTTTATTCGGAGCATTATTAATATTACTGGATGGATCGCAACTTAACATTTCTGATAGCTGGTTTGGAGATATATTGTTTCTAAGTGCTGGAATATTTTTTGCTGGTTTCATCGTAGTTAGTAGAGTTTGGAAAATAAAAATATCTGAGCTTTTATTTTGTAGTTCATTTATTAACTTTGTTCTGTATATCCCTATTTGGATTTTATTTTTGCCAAAAAATATTTTATATGTGTCAAATTTTGATTTAACTATTCAATTAGCTTTTCAAGGGATTGTGCCTAACCTTATAGGGCTTTTATTAGTAACACTTGCAGTAAAAAATATTGGTTCCGGAGCAACATCAGCTTTTTTAGCTGGTGTCCCAGCTGGAGCAACAATTTTGAGTATGATTGTTTTAAATGAATATCTAGGGTATCAAGGCTGGTTGGGTATGCTTTCGCTCACACCAGGTATATTAATGTTAGCATTGATGGAATCAAATGAAACTAATTAATCTGTTTGAATATACTTTGAGCGAATTCTATTAGTGCTTTTGTAGCGCTATCATTGTTTAACCTAAAGTTTTCAACTTCTGCTGGCCAGTCTTTTTCTTTAAAAGACAATTTCCCTTTTCTGAACCATTCAAAATCTTCAAAATCATCTTCTTCATCACTACAAATTTTAGCAGTTAACAACCATGACTTAACATCCAATTCATCAAGCTTATCAATTATTTCAAGACATCCTGCTTTATTTCTTGCCATGAATTCTCCAAATAAAACTGCGGATTGTCTAGTGTCTGAATTCGATTTACCTTGGGGTATGGGATCTAATTCTAAAGCCAATTTTAATGCATCTAGACCATCATCAATTTTGCCAATACGTAAACAAACTTCACCATATACTGATAAGACTCTAGGATCATTAGGGACCATATCATAACAAATTTTTGAGTGTCTTTCTGCAGCTTTGAAATCTTTGCCTGCCAAAGTTAGTTCAGACATAAGTCTGTGAACTTCAAAGTCATTTTCATTTAACTCTCTAGCTTTTTTAAGATTGGCTTCAGCTTCGCTCCACACTGAATTAAAATCCTTTTCTATAAAACCTCTAAACATACCTTGTCCCAGTGCACAAGCTTTCCATGCATAAGCTTGACCATTATTCTCATCAGCTTTTATAGCATCATCAAAAGTATCAAGAGCTGTAAGTAAAGATTCTTTCTCAAATTTATGATGAAGAGCCTTCCCTTTCAAAAGCAACTCATATGAAGAGAGTGTTTCTGTAGGTTTCCTTTGTGCCCTTTCCAAACTTGAAAGTTCTATCTCGCCAATGAGTGTATGGGAAATTTTTCTCACGATTTCATCTTGAACATCAAAAATATCTTCTATTATTCTATCAAATTTGTTACTCCATATCTGGCTATCATTTTTAGCATCTGATAATTCTACAGATATTCGTACTCTTTTACCTGATGTGCGGATATTTCCAGTGACAACAAAGTCAATATCGAAATTTTTGCAAAATGTTTTTAAATCAATTTCATTGTCTCTGAAATCAAAACAAGACTGACGAGAAATTATTTCAAGTTCCTTTATCATTGAGAATTCAGTTATCAAATCTTCAACAATACCATCAACTAAATACCCACCTTCTTCATCTTTATTCATATTTGAGAATGGCATAACAGCTAATTTAGGTTTGTAATTTCTTTCTTTTTCTTTTTCAGCATACTTAATTCCATCGGTTTTAACTACATTATCTCCAGACGGTGCGATTCCAAAAGTTTGAAAACTATCAGTTATATTTTTTAATGATTTGGTTCCTGCATCTTCTATATTAAACTCAATTTTATTATTAACTTGGTCTTTTATTGAGGGAGATAATAATATTTGTCCTGGAGTACATGCAGCTTCAAGCCTGGCTGCTATATTAACTCCTGTTCCATATATATTTTCACCTTCAATAATTACATCATCCATATGTATGCCGACACGCCAAATTAATTTTGAGTCATCACTCATTGAATTATTTCTTTCAAAAATAGCTTTTTGAAAATTAATAGCAGCATTGACACATGAAACAGGACTTGGAAAATCAGCAATTACTGAATCACCAGCTGTGTAAAAAATTTTTCCACCGAAATCTGCTATACAAGGATCAATTAAAGATCTGCAGGCTTTAAGGCTTTCTAATGTTTGTTCCTCATTCTTCTCCATGAGACTACTAAAACCAAAACAATCTGCTGCTAATATTGAGGTTAGTTTTCTATTTACATTACTCATTTTCAAAGCCTTTAACTAGGATATTAAATAATTTAAGTTTTGCAAAATCGAATTAAAAATTTAATGCCAACAAATAATATTAATTATAATTATTAGATCAAGAAACACTAGTTATAAGCATAACATATTTTTTCAATACAAAACATGAAAATCAATTTAATTGACTTTGATAAAGTTAAAAACATGATATAAATTTATAGACTAGATTTATATTTATTAAATGTTATAAATTTGTTGCAATACTCAAATAATATGGCAAATAAGAAGAAATGGTATAGTTGAGGTCTTGGTTTATGTTGATATCGAAATTCATTAGTAAAGAAAATATATTATCTTTTTTTTATATTTCTTTTATTCTTGCTTTAGGAAGAATGATTCCGCATCCACCAAATTTTACCCCTATATTGGCTGCAGCAATAGTTGCTCCATATATGATAAACAATAAATGGGTATCAATGGCTGTTCCTTTGACTGCAATGTTTATTGCTGATTTATTTATAGGATTTCATCCTTATATTCTCTGGGTATATGGAGCTATAGCTTTATCAACTTTATTAAGCTTTGCTTTGAAAAAGTTTGGAAAAACATATTACCAACTAGGATTTATGGCTATCTTTTCATCTTTGATGTTTTTTGTTATTACAAATTTTTCTGTATGGCTAGTATGGGATTTTTATCCTAAAACTTTTGATGGACTTGTTTTATGCTATTCAGCTGGGTTACCATTTTTTAGAAATACTCTGCTCAGTACAATTTTATATACTGGTTTATTCCTTATAGTTATAGATATTTTAAAAAACACAAAATTTTCTGTCTCTAGTTATAAATCTTAAATCAATTAATTAGTTCAATGAAAAGTTTATAGGCAAAATAAAAGTATAAGTTTTTTTAGGCTCTAATATTATTTTAGGGGTTAGATAATTTAACGAATTAACAGTCATCATAACTCCTTGATCAAGACTTTGAAATCCCGATGATTTTTCAATTTTTGCATTTATAATCTTACCTTTATTAGATAATGATATTGACAAAATAACTTGTCCTGTTTGTTTTCTTGAAATTGCTTTGGGAGGATAAATTAAATAATCTTTAATGGTTTTTTGTATTTCAGAACCCCAACTTTCTAGCTCAACTAAAGGAATGTTTGTTTTATCAATATTATCTTTGTTTTGTTTTTTGTTTTTTGTTTTTTGTTCAATTTTTTTATTTACTTTTTCATCATTTCCCTCGGTTAAATTATAACCATCAACAATAATTTTAATACCAACCTTATTCCCAGATTGAGAGACTGAACTATATCCCAGCTCTTTTAAGTAAAGTTCATAGGCCCCTATACTCATAGGATTTCCTATTTCATTATTATATTTAGGATAACCATCAGGAAATAATTCAAGAAAATCTTTATAGGTAGGTATCTCAAAGTTCAAATTCTCTTGAGCATTGGTTGAAGTAATTAAAGCAACCAAAGTAAATGAAATAATCTGTAAATAAAATAAATTCATTTTTATTATCAGTTTATTTCATTTAGAATTAATGAACAAATTAAATTAATAACTTCCATTTAACTGAATAAAAAAAGCTCTATCAGAAGTTCCATAGTTTCTTATATTTTGATATTCTTGGTTAAGAAGGTTTTCAACTCTAAAACTAATGTTTACATTTTTTGAAAGTTTATAATTTAGTTTTGTATTTACTAAGGTATAATCTGCGAGACTATGAGTTGGATCTACTGATCCATCTGATAAATCGTTAGCGTATTTTAAAGAGCTAGAGAATTGTAATTTATTGTTTATTTTAGTGTCAGTGTTTATCAAAAATACATTTCTTGGAACTCTGATTACTTTCCCACCATTTAATTCACTGTAAGTATGAGTATATGACAGCAATAGGTTAGACTTTTTATTGATTTTATAATTATTCTCAATTTCAAAACCTTCACGTTTAATTTTCCTTGAAATTTGATTATATTGTCCGGTCCAAGCTCCTGGAAAATCAGCAACCCAGGAAATTAAATCTTTAATCTCATTTGAAAAGAAAGTTCCACTTAACGAGTTTCTTTTCTTAGAAAAAAGATAAATATAACTTATATCAAAGTTTTGGCTTTTTTCAGGTTTCAATTCAGTATTTCCGTTAGTTGAATCAAATAGTTCAAATAAAGATGGTGCTCTAAAACCTGTTCCATATGATGATTTTAAGTTAGACTTTTCTGATAACTGATAAGCAGATGTAAGACGAATAGAGTTATTATAGCCGAATGAAGAATGTCGATCATTTCTTAAACCAATAGTTGCATTCAATTTTTTATTGGGTGACATTAAAACTTGACCGAATAAACCGGTAATATCATTTTTCTTGTTATTCAAAGGTGTTTTGTCTTCAGTGTAATCAATCCCAAATATATAAGAATAATCTTCTTTAGGATTTATTGACCCTGTATAGGAAAGCTTTTGTCTTTTACCTTTGCTGGTGAAAGTTGAAAATGACCTACTAGTTTTATCAGATAAAAAATTGCTAAAATTAAGTTTTTGATCAAAGTTTTTGCTATACTTTTCTATACCTATATTGATGCCTTGAGAATACTCACTAGACTTATATAAAGTGTTGTCTGCTGGAGTGAAACTATCATCAAATTCAGCATCTTCTTCTTTAGAAAAAAGATTAATTGAAAGGGTCATATCATTTTTCAGAAAATGTCTGCCATTTATTGAAAAATTTTGTTGCTTGTATCCGTCATCTTCTGTCGCTCCATTTATTTCATCATATGATGAAAATCCTTCAGTATCGTGACTATAAAAATTAAATTTATAGTCACTGTCAGGTCTTCTTAAATAATAAGTATAATTCAATCTTTTGGAATCATAGGTTCCATATTCTATTGAAAGAGCATGTTTTTTATTGAGCTCAGGAGGCATCAATTTTGTTTTTATATTTATCAATCCCCCCACAGCCTGACTTCCATAAAGAGCTGAATGGGATCCCTTAAGAATTTCTATGCTTTCAATGTCCTCTAGCACAAAGCTTGAAAGACTTGGCAGCACTTGGGTTCCCGATGGGTTGCTGATGTCTATACCATCAACAATTACTTTAGTATAGTAAGGACTGGTACCTCTAATGAAAACAGAAGAAAGGCCTCCTTTAGGACCACTTTGAGCAACTGCAATACCTGGAGTGTTAGATAAAAAATCAATTAAAAAAACATCATTTGATTTTTTTATTTCCTCTTGTGAAATAACTCTTACTGAAGCTCCAACTTTACTTAACTGAGTTGGGGTTCTATTAGCCGTTACTGAAATTGGATCCAAAATAATTTCAGCATTTAATACTAGAGGAAAAACAATAATAAAAATTGTAAGTTTGTAAAATATGGTTTTTTTCATTGCATACCTTTCTGTTCAATGAACATAACAAATTCAATATGCAGAAAAGTAATATTTTCCGCAGATAATGATAAATCACCTCTGCGGATGTCCGCCCCAATATTCGCCCCGAATATTAAGTGGGTGAAATTTATAAGGCAGGTCTCCTGACTTAGGGGTAAATGCTTATTTTCAACCTTCCCAGAATTTAATCCAGTGGTATTTTGAAATAAACTATCCCATCACAGTTGCGGGGGCAGTTATGGACTTGATATTATTATCTAACCATATTCCCATTTTAATACTATTAAAAATAGCAACCTTATAGTTTGAATAATGTCAAAAAAAGTTAAAATACACAAACAAAAAACACATATTTTAAATGATTAATTTTTCTAATTTTTGTTCGATTTTCCCAAAAATAGATTGTCCATTATCGTCATGCATTTCTATACGAACTTTATCACCAAACATCATGAATGGGGTTTTAGGCTTCCCAAATTTGATAGTTTCAACCATTCTTAATTCTGCAAGACAAGAATATCCATCACCACCTTCATCGATTGGAAGCCCTGGTCCTCCATTCTTATCACGATTAGAAATTGTACCAGAACCGATTATAGTTCCCGCTTTTAGATTTCGACTTTTTGAAGCATGGGAAATAAGCTGTGGAAAATTAAATGTCATGTCAATTGATGCATTAGCTCTACCAAGAGGTTTGTCATTTAAATCAACTTCCATAATTCTGCTCAATTTTCCATTTGACCAATAATTATCTATTTCATCTAATGTAACTGCAACAGGAGAAAATGACGTTGATGGTTTAGATTGAAAAAAACCAAAGCCTTTGGACAATTCTGAAGGTATAAGGTTTCTTAATGAAATATCATTGACTAACATTATCAGTAAAATTTTTTCTTCTGCAGAACTACTTTTAATACCCATTGGAACATCATTTGTAATTACGGCAATTTCTGCTTCCATATCAATGCCCCAGGTTTCGTCTGGTAATAAAATAGGAGATTGTGGAGGTATAAAATCATCTGATCCTCCTTGATACATTAAAGGGTCTGTCCAAAAGCTTTCAGGTAATTCAGCTCCTCTAGCTCTCCTAACTAAATTGACATGATTAACATATGCTGACGCATCGGCCCATTGATATGCCCTGGGTAAGGGTGAATGGACACTTGTTTCGTCAAATGGGAAAGACTTAACCTCATCATTGTTAAGCATCTTGTATAGATTATGCAGTTTTTTATGAACTTGTGTCCAATTATCAAGAGCATTTTGCATTGTAGAAGCGATTTCTTTACAAGAAACGTAACGTTTTAAATCTTTTGAAACAATTATCAGTTCGCCATCGCGTTTTTTTGTTTTGAGAGATGCCAGCTTCATTTAATTGAAATTTTATAATTTACCATCAAAGTGTTTTTTAATTTCAGACCAGCACTCGACATAATCAGATTGTAAAGAATCAGATTCTATTGCAAATTTTGTAACGTGTTGGGGAAATCTTGATTCAAACATAAAAGCTAAAGTGTTAGTAATCTTGACTGGTTTTAGTTCTGCTTTCGATGCATTTTCAAATGCATCAGCGTCAGGGCCATGTGGAAGCATCATATTATGTAGGCTTGCTCCACCTGGAACAAATCCTTCAGGTTTTGCATCATATTGCCCATATACCAAACCCATGAATTCAGACATAATATTTCTATGATACCATGGGGGACGAAAAGTATGCTCTGCCACTGCCCAACGTTCAGGGAAAATAACAAAATCGATATTTGCTGTACCATCAGATTCTGAAGGTGCAGTTAGAACAGAGTAAATTGAAGGGTCTGGGTGGTCAAAACTGACTGCACTTACTGGAGAGAATGTTCTTAAATCATAGCAATAAGGTATGTAATTTCCATGCCATGCTACTACATCAAGAGGGCTATGTTTTAGTGAAGTAGAAAAAAAAGCGCCACACCATTTAACTATCGAAATATGGTTTTCATCCTTATCTTCAAAAGCTGCTACAGGTGTTTTAAAATCTCTAGGATTGGCCAAACAATTTGCTCCGATAGGTCCACGGTCTGGTAAAGTTAATTTAGCTCCATAATTTTCACAAATATATCCACGAGCAAATTTTTCAATTAAAGATATTTTTACCATCATTCCTCTTGGTAAAACGGCGATTTCTCCAGGTGAAATATGCATTTTACCCATTTCGGTAAACAGTACTATAGATCCTGCTTCTGGTACGAAAAGCATCTCCGCGTCAGAATTTGTAAAAACTGTTGAAGTCATAGACTTGTTGAACGAATAAATACTTGCTGCCATACCGTTATGAGTGTTCACGTCACCAGCAGTAGTTAATGTTCTTACTCCAGAAATGAATTCAGTTTGTTCTTTAGGGAAGGGAAATGGATCCCATCTAAACTGGCCCAATGAAATATTTTCAGGATCATGGCTAGGAGCTGTTTTCCAAAAAGGAAAGTTTTCTTTTTGATATTTGCCGGTATGTTTTACTGATGGTCTTATGCGATAAAGCCAAGATCTCTCATTAATGTTTCTCGGCGCTGTGAAAGGGGATCCACTAAGTTGTTCAGCGTATAATTTGTATGGACATATTTGAGGGGAATTTTGGCCTTGGGGTAAAGCTCCAGGAAGCGCTTCAGTTTGGAAATCATTTCCAAAACCTGTCATATATTCCAAACTCATATTACTAAATTCCATAAAATTTTAAATTGAATTTATAGTTAAAGATAACATTAAAAATTTTTAAAAAAAGAAAATTATAATTTAATGATTATATCTATCTTGTAAAGACAGGAGCATAATGTCATAACAAAATAATCACAGACATTTTTGAAGGTTTCAATAATTATGAATTCATTATCAAATCAAAAAAAAATAAAGGGCTCTCTTGCAGCAAGTTTGACAGCATTTAAAGAGGACTTATCTTTAGATTATAATAAAACTATTTCTCATGGAGAATGGTTGCTTGAACAGGGGTTGGATGGAGTGGTTTTTTTTGGAACAACAGGAGAAGGTAATTCTCTTAATGTTGATGAAAAAAAAGAGTTTATAGATCATTTGGTTCAAGAAAAATTTCCTTTAGAAAAAGTGATGATTGGAACGGGGGCTTGTTCGTTAACAGATGCGGTTGATTTAAGTGATTATGCTGTTAAAAATGGCATAAAAGATTGCTTAATTCTTCCTCCTTTTTACTATAAAAACCCACCTGATAATGGTTTGTTTAAATTTTTTTCAGAAATAATTCAACGTGTTGGTAATAAAGAACTTCGAATTCAAATTTATCATTTTCCTGGAGTTTCTCAAATTCCTATCTCGCATTCATTAATTGAAATGTTACTTAGGGAGTATCCAGTAAACATTTGTGGAATTAAAGACAGTGGTGGAGATTTACAGAATATGATTTCAATGTGTAATCAATTTGAAAATTTTGATGTTTACGCTGGTTCTGAGGCTTTTTTATTACCAGTGCTGGAGGCGGGTGGTGCTGGAACTATTACTGCAACTGGTAACTTAACTTCAGCTGATTGTGTATTGGTTTACAAAGCCTTTTTATCTGGTGAAAATAATTTAAAACAAGCACAAGAAAATCTTACTTCAAAAAGAAACTTGCTTCAAAAGGCTTGTGATGGAATTGGTTTTGTTAGTGGTTTGAAAGAGATTATGTCTAATATCAAGCAAGATGACCAATGGAGAATTACTCGACCTCCGTTTTGTGGTCTAGGGCAAGAAAAAAGAGAAAACATATTAAAAGTTGTAGATCATTTATAGGCATCTAAAGGTGGGCAGGTACAAACAAGATTTCGGTCTCCAAATACGTTGTCAATCCTTCCAACTGGAGACCAAAACTTGTTATTCTGATCTGAAGCAGCTATAGCTGTTTTTCTATTGTATGGATGAGACCAATTATCATCAATTAGCGTATTAATTGTATGAGGTGAGTTGACCAATGGGTTGTCATCTTTAGGCCAGGTTCCATTTTCAATGTTAGATATTTCTTTCGATATAGCAATCATTGCATTGCAAAAACGATCTAATTCCTTCAAAGGTTCTGACTCTGTTGGTTCTACCATCAATGTATTTGGTACTGGCCATGACATTGTTGGAGCATGAAATCCATAGTCAATAAGCCTTTTTGCAATATCTTCATTAGTTATTCCAGTTTTTTGTTGTATGGGGTTTATATCCAAAATGCATTCATGTGCAACCAAACCATTTTCTCCTGTGTATAATACTGGGAAGTAGGGTTTAAGTTTTTCTGCTATGTAGTTTGCTGAAAGTATAGCAATCATCGTTGCATTTCTTAAACCTTCTTCTCCCATCATGGCAATGTAAGACCATGAAATTGGAAGTATACCAGCACTACCAAAATTTGATGAAGATACTGGGTTTGCTCCTGAAATAGGATCGCCTGGTAGAAATGGAATTAGATGTTTTTTCACTGCAACAGGTCCAACACCAGGCCCTCCACCTCCATGAGGTATACAGAAAGTTTTATGTAAATTTAAATGGCTAACATCTGCTCCTATTTCAGGCAAAGATACTACTCCTATAAGGGCATTTAAGTTGGCACCGTCAACGTATACTTGACCTCCATTCTGATGAACAATTTCACAAACCTTTTTAATATCTTTCTCAAAAACACCATGAGTTGAAGGATAAGTTATCATAATTGCAGCTAAGTTTTCTTGAAACTCAGTTGCTTTTTTTTCTAAATCATTGATATCTATATTTCCGGCTGCATCACATTCTATCAACACGACTTTCATGCCCGTCATAATTGCTGATGCTGGATTCGTTCCATGAGCTGATGTTGGTATTAAACAAACATCTCTTTGTTTATCACCATTGCTTAAGTGCCAATTTCTAATTGATAAAAGTCCTGCATATTCACCCTGCGATCCGGCATTAGGCTGCAGAGAAATTCCATCATAACCCGTTAAAATACAAAGCCATTCCTCCAATTCATTTATCAATTTTTTATAACCTTGTGTTTGTTCAGAAGGAGCAAAAGGATGTATGTTGCAAAACTTTGAATTGGTTATTGGTATCATTTCAGAAGTGGCATTTAATTTCATAGTACAAGAACCTAGTGGTATCATAGTTCTATCTAAAGCAAGATCTTTGTCAGAAAGTTGTCTTATATAACGCAGCATGTCAGTTTCTGATTTAAACAAGGTAAAAATTGGGTGAGAAAGAATTTTTGATTTTCTTTCTAACTCTTTGGGTATAAAATTATTTTTTTCATTTAATGACAATGAAATCAAATCTATTTCAAAAATTGATGCTAGACCTAATAACGTTTCTTGATGACAAGTCTCATCAAAGCTGATGCCTAATGCATTATCTAGTTTTCTTAAATTATATCCTGCACTTAAAGCCTTGCTGTAAAAATCAGATGTTTTACTACCAGTTTCAATAACTACTGTATCAAAAAAGGTATTATTTCTGATTTTGAAACCAGACTTTGATGCAGATAAAGCAAATGTTTTTGAAAGATTGTGAACTTTTTTGGCAATATTTTTTAGCCCTTCTGGACCATGCCAAATTGCGTAAAAACCTGATATAATTGCAAGAAGAGCCTGTGCGGTACAAATATTAGAAGTGGCCTTTTCTCTACGAATATGTTGTTCTCTAGTTTGTAAAGCCAGTCTATAGGCTTTCTCTCCATAGCTGTCCACAGAAACGCCAATCAAACGCCCCGGCATTTTTCTACTGAATTTTTCTTTAGTAGCAAAGAAAGCAGCATGAGGCCCTCCAAAGCCCATAGGTACACCAAATCTTTGAGCAGAACCAACTGCAACATCAGCTCCCAATTCACCTGGAGGTTTCAAAATAGATAAAGATAACAAATCTGTTATCATTATTACTAAACCACCTTTTTCTTGAAATAAATTAATAATTTCTTCCCAAT
>MDTE01175005.1_pt1 | contig 12180 bp, 11 predicted proteins | sample 811231 | NCBI WGS metagenome assembly MDTE01 (sample SAMN05326651, study PRJNA326480) | marine metagenome | isolation source: seawater | place: Indian Ocean: Red Sea | collected 2010
CCTATAATTGCAGTTGGACTTGACGTCGTAAATTCAAAATCCGGATATCGAATTATATTTTTTTCACTTGGATAACAAAAAGATAGATCTTTTATCTGAAGTTTATTTAGGGACGATTGATAGTTATTTTTATTTCTAAAAATATAATTATTATCGTTATTTTTATAAGAAGAGGATTTAACAATATTTTTTTTAACTACTAAAGATGATGTAGAAATTACTTTTTCTATTGAAGCAGAAGATGCTTTAATAAAAGCATATGCTGCATATATTCCTTGAGCAGCTGGCAAAGCTCGATTAAAGGCAACAGCAAGAGTTCCAAGTTGTGCAAATATAGTTATCGAATCTCCTATATTCAAAGAAAAATATATAAATCCTCCAAAAAATACGTAACCTAACGTTTCTACTAGGAATCTTGGCGCTTGTTGATAAATAGCTGCATTTGCATAATTTCTTCGTAAATTATTTTCTACATTTTTATAGGATTTGATTTGATCTATTAAAGAATTATTTACTAAAAGATCTATTATTGATCCCAGTGAAGATCTTACTAGTGAAACCTCTTCATGATTATATTTTGTAATATTAGCCCCAGCAATCCTTAATTTACCGTTAAAAAACTTTATTACCAAAGAATATCCTATAGCAATTATAAAAATTGATGTAAGGAATAGGTTTGTATCAATCACTAATAAAATTATAATTATTGCTATCAGCAGAATCATATTTGATAAAAGATAGGCAAAATTGGTTATTGCGTCTTGTGTTCTAGGTACATCTTGTATCAAGATTGAAAGATATTTTGCTTGATTTGATGACTTAAGTTCCAGATAATCTTTTCCAGTAATATTTATAAAACTCACCAATCCTATTTGCGAAGATATTTTTGCGGCTGACCTATATTGAACAAGTAGAAGAAGCACTCTTAAAAAACCACAGACAATAACTATTGAAATAAAATAAAAAGTTTTTTGATTTAATTCAATTTTCAAAGTATTTGAAAGATCAGAGTATTTTTGACCTACAAGAGAAGTTACAGATTGCAGAAATTGAGCTAGCAAAGCTATAACTGATACCTCAGCAAAGCTAGTGAGTAATGCCATTAAAACTATTATGAAAACTAATAACTTATATTTATTTTCAAGAGAGAATATTAACTTAATTAAACTTTTCATTAATTATTATTTAAAATTTAATTGACTTTAAATTAAAATAGCAATAGCTAATTAAAATTCAAACCAAATATTAATAAATCAATTAAAAAATTTGATTTAATTTCAAAATTACTACTGAAAGTATTAATAAATATATTCAGAAATTTGTTTTATATATTTACTTTTATTTTCCAAATTAATTTATTTCTTTAATATAAATATTTATTAAAAAATAATATTTTTACAATTTAGAAAAATTTTTTAAAAGGATTTATTTTCTAAACTGGAAGAAAGATAGTGATTAATTTAAGGCAAATTTTTTTAAATTCTCTTTTCTAAAATTAATTCTTTTTTTGCTTCCTCAAGATCATTTTGAACCATTTCTTCAACCATTTCCTCCAAAGAAGTTTTAGGTTCCCAACCTAACTCCTCTTTTGCCTTAGTTGCGTCGCCCAAGAGAGTCTCAACTTCTGTAGGCCTAAAATATCTTTTGTCAATCTTAATTACTATTTGGCCATTATCCTCTCTCTTTCCAACTTCATCAATATTTTCTCCTTCCCAAATAATTCTCCCCCAACCTAAATAATTAGCAGCCATTTCAATAAATTTACGAACACTCTCTTGACGTCCTGTTGCAATAACATAATCTTTGGGTTTTTCTTGTTGTAACATTAGCCACTGCATTTTTACATAATCGGCAGCATGACCCCAATCTCTCAACGAATCTAAATTACCAAGATAAATACTTTTTTCTAACCCAAGATGAATCCTAGCTAGTCCTCTAGTAATTTTTCTAGTTACAAAAGTTTCTCCTCTTCTTGGAGATTCATGATTAAATAAAATTCCATTGCAGGCGTACATTCCATAAGCTTCTCTATAATTTATAGTGATCCAATATGAATATAACTTTGCTATTGCATAAGGACTTCTTGGATAAAAAGGGGTTTGCTCATTTTGAGGAATTTCTTGTACTTTCCCATAAAGTTCACTTGTACTTGCCTGATAAATTCTTGTTTTTTTATTTAATTTATTAAACCTTACTGCTTCAAGAATTCTTAGAGTTCCTAATGCATCACTATTAGCTGTGTATTCAGGGGATTCAAAACTGACTGCCACATGACTTTGCGCTCCAAGATTATAAATTTCTGTTGGCTGAACTTCCCCTATTATTCTTATTAAGTTAGTACTATCTGTTAGATCTCCGTAATGAAGAAAAAAGTTTTGATTTTCCTCATGGCAATCTTGAAATATTGGATCTATCCTACCTGTATTAAATGAACTAGATCTTCTTTTAATTCCATGAACAGTATAATTTTTATCTAATAAAAATTCCGCGAGATAACTCCCATCTTGACCTGTAACTCCAGTTATAAGAGCGACCTTATTATTTTGCATCTAAAATGAAGCCGAAAATATAATAGTTTTATTATACCCCTTAAAGAAATCTTCTTATTAAATTACTACAAGAGCATTATCCTTAATAAATAAAAATAAAAATAGATTCATAAAGAGATTCTTTAGAAGATAACTATAAAATTTAAAAATTATAAGCCAATTGCTCTGTACTTTAATTTTTTGCACATAAACTGCTTTCGCTTGGATGATAAATTTCTACTTACATCATATAAATAAATTCCTTCTTTATTTCTTTCAATCAAGGATTTAATATCTGCTATTTGATTATTCCAATTTTTAGTTGAAATTATTACATCTAAGTAATAACAAACATCATCAATATCTCTAATTTGATACATATAATCTCTGGATCATTTGTTACAAATTGATCTAGAGTGATAAAATTTCATAATTAATTTGAAATAAATGAAAGAAAATATTTTAAAAGGTAAAACTGCATTAATAACTGGTGCAAGTTCAGGATTAGGTTTCAAAATAAGTGAGAAATTTATTGAACAAGGCGCCAACTTAATATTTTGTTCTAGATCTGAAGATAGATTAAACTCAGCATACAATCATTTAAATAAGTTTAGGAAAAATCACCAAAGAATACTTTATCAAGCAGTTGATATATCAAAAAAGGATGAAATTAATTCACTTTTAGAAAATAGTTTTAAAGAATTCCAAAATGTTGATATTTTGATAAATAATGCAGGAATTATTGGTCCAAAAGGGAACTTTGAAGAACTTGATTGGGAAGAATGGAGATATGCCTTAGATACAAATTTTTTAGGATCAGCTTACTTCATAAGAAAATTATTACCTCACTTTAAAAAAAACAATTATGGGAGAATAGTACAAATATCGGGAGGTGGAGCGACACAACCAGTACCCTTTCAAAGTATTTATGCAGCATCAAAAGCTGCTATTGTTAGATTCATAGAAACAATATCTCTAGAAATTGAGGAATTCAATATTACAGCTAATTGCATTGCACCAGGAGCTTTAAATACAAATATCACAGATGAAATGATAAAAGCAGGTCCTGAAAAAATAGGTAAAAAGTTCTATGAAAAAGTTTTAGAACAGAAACGAACAGGAGGTGCTCCAATTGAAAAAGCTGTGCTTCTTTCATTAGCTTTATCAAGTGATGATTATCCAAAGTTAAATGGTAAACTTATAAGTGCTATTTGGGATGATTGGGAAAAATTTGAAAATTATGCTGAAATCCTTAATAAATCTGACGTGTATACACTTAGAAGGATCATTGCAAAAGACAGGAATTACTCTTGGGGAGATCTTTAATGTTGAAATTTGGAATTATTGGTTGCGGTTTAATAGGGCAAAAACGCGCTCAAGCTATCTATCAACTAAAAAATAAAGCTGAGTTAGTTGCATGCACTGATATTAATTTAGAGAGGGCAAAAAATTTAGCCAACAAATACAAGAATGTGGCAATTTATGAATCATGGCAATTATTAATCAAAGATCAGTCTATTGATGCAGTTTTTATATCAACACTTCATGATTCATTATCAGAAATTTCTTATCATAGTTTACTTGCAGGGAAAAACGTCTTTGTTGAGAAACCGGCAGCTAAAAGTGCTAAAGAACTTTTACCAGTTATCAAATTAGCTAAAGATACTTCTTGCAAAATCAGAGTAGGCTTTAATCATCGATATCATAGGGCTTTCCAAAAAGCCAAGAAGATTTTAAGTGAAAATTCTTTTGGAGAATTAATGTTTATTAGAGCACGGTATGGACATGGTGCAAGACTTGGATATGAAAAAGAATGGAGGGCAGATCCTAAACTATCTGGTGGAGGCGAACTAATAGATCAAGGGCCGCATCTAATTGATCTTTCAAGATGGATATTTGGAAAATCACTTGAATATTCATCAGGCAGCTTAAATTCTTATTTTTGGGAAATGCCAGTTGAGGATAATGCTTTTCTAATTTTAAAAACTAAGAAATCTCAAGTTGCCTTTTTGCATGTATCTTGTACTGAATGGAAAAATACATTCTCTTTTGAAGTTTATGGTAAAAAAGGAAAGTTAGTAATAGATGGACTTGGTGGCAGTTATGGAGTAGAAAGACTTACGCACTATAAAATGTTGCCTGAAATGGGTCCCCCTGAAACATATATTTATGAATTCCCAATGTCCGACAATTCATGGTCCTTAGAGATTGAAGAATTCTGTAAAGATATTATTCAAGATAGGGAAACTGAATGTGGTCTAAATGCCGCTTACGAGGTCCTTAAAATCATAGAAAAAGCCTATAAAGAAAAATAACTTTTAATCTTTTTCTTATCAATGTACAATGCTCATAATTAAAAAATAAAAGTGATATTTTGAATCTAGGTCACTACGCAACCATGCATGTGATTGACTTATCAAGAATAGTTTTAAACAGAATAAATTTATCAAAAGTATTTTATAAATTTATAGAAGGGAAAAAGGTTGGGTAAGTGATTTGGCCTTCATATTTTTATATACATCTAAAGCCAATAATTTAGTTTGCGAACCTAAAGATTCTATTTTAGAAAGTACCCGCGCTCATCAGTGAGGTTTTTATTAGAAGATAAATCAAAAATTTTAAGATAAAAAAGAGAAAATGATTTTTATTGAGTTAATTTTTAATTGAAAATTAAAAATTTTGTTTTTTTCAAAAAGGTAATTTAAAGCTAAAAATACAAATTTTTAAATAACGATATTTTTGATTAATTTAAAATGTTTATTACTAAATGCTAATAAAATTTTTTTTTCAAAAATCTAACTTTTGAATACAATCTATTCCATTAGATTATATTTTCAAAATCAATTTGGATTAAATAATTTTAATTTTATTTAGAGATTTAAAGAAGATGAAGATATAGTTTTCTATCAACCTTGAAAAAAAATTAAGTATTTAAAACCGATAATAAAACTTTCTATAAAATTGAGTTTTCAATTTTTTTATTAAAATATTATTTACAAAGATAACAAATGATTCTGAAGGAATTGAAAAATTTTTTTGTCTTTAAGTTATATATAATCATATAAAACTATAATATTTTAAATTTTTAAAAATATGAAAATACCAAATGACATTGTTATTATAGATCAAAAAATATTTACCGATGAAAGAGGTTACCTTAATTGCGTTTATGAAACTAATGATCAAATCGTTTGTAATGGTTTGTCTTCAAAAATAAGCTATTCAAAAAAAAACGCTGCTCGCGGCATACATTGGCAAGATGAGAAGGCTCCTTTAAAAAAAATCATCACTGTTTTTAAAGGTAAAATAATGGATTTCTTAATCAATTTAGATAAAAGTTCCAGAGAATATGGAAATTTTTATTATTTTGAACTTTCTTCAGAGGATTTGAAAACAATTATTATTCCTGAACACTATGGACATGGTTTTTTAGCACTTGAAGAAACCTATTTTATTTACAATTGTTTTGGCGCATATTCACCTGAAAATGAATTATCAATAAATATGATTGATCTTATTTATAAAAATTGTGAAATAAAAACAGAAGATATTATCTTAAGTAAGAAAGATAAAAATGCACCAAAACTAAGTGAAATTATTTTTTCATAAATTGAAAATCTCTTGCAGATTAATCCTAAAAGAAATAACTATTAAAATACCAATATTACCTTTGGGTTAAGTTATTTTTAATATCTTTTTCTTTGACACCTTAGGAAACAGAGCAACCTTCAATTAATCTTGCCTCAAATTATAGAATGAAATCTTATATTATTTTTTTAAATTTAGAACAAATAGAATTTAATTTATTATTAAATTTAAAAACTGTAGGGCTTAGAGCTATGCAATAAATTCAATGAAAATTTCTATAATCTTGTTGATCCTTCAGAAAGTGATCTTAAGAAATATTCATAAGTTATTTTTAAACCATCTTTAAGTTTTGTTTTTTGATGCCAGCCCAATTTTTCAATCCTTGATATATCGAGCAATTTCCTAGGCGTACCATCTTTCTTTGATAAGTCCCATTTAATCGCTCCTTTGTAACCAACAACATTAGCTATCAAATTAGCAAGGTCTTTAATAGATATATCTTTCCCTACTCCAACATTTAAATAGGTAAGCATAGAATTATCATCCAGCTTCGGTGCATCTTTTAAAGAAGGATCCCATTCTTTTAATGCAACTAATATTGCATCAGATAAATCATCTACGAATAGAAATTCTCTTAATACATTACCGCTTCCCCAGCATGTTAAGTATGGTATATTTTTCTCTTTAGCAAAATGAAATTTTCTTATTAAAGAAGGTAGGACATGGCTATTATTTGCATTAAAATTATCTCCAGGACCATATAAATTTGAAGGCATTAGACAAATAGCATCAAAATCATACTGCTTTCTTAATGCCTCACACATTTTTAACCCAGAAATTTTTGCTAAAGCATAAGGTTCCAGTGTTGGTTCAAGAGAACTAGTTAATAATGCTTCCTCCACAATAGGTTGTGCTGCAAATTTTGGGTAAATACAACTACTACCTATGAATAGTAATCGCCTAACTTTATTTCTAAAAGAGGACTCAATAATAGAATTTTGGATTTTTATATTTTCTAATAAATAATCTGCAGGATAATCAATATTTGCTTTTATTCCTCCAACCTTAGCCGCACAAACAACAACAATATCAGGACTTTCCTTTTCCATAAAATTATTGGTCTTTGTATAGTCGGTTAAATTAAGTTCACTCTTATTTGCTGTAATTAAATTTTTAAAACCCTCTTCTTTTAATTTAAGAACTAGAGATTTCCCAAGCATTCCATTATGTCCAGCTACAAAAATTTTATCCTTACTACTAATAAGCATTTTTAATTACAAAATTTGTATATTTGGCAAAGGGAAAATTAATTTACCCCCCTGCAGCCTATAAGTCTCAAATCTTTTCATAAAAAAATTTTTAAAATGCCATGGCAAAATTAATAAATAATCTGGATTCTTATTTAAGACTTCCTCCTCGCTTAATATTGGAATTTTAGTTCCTGGAGTAAAGCATCCTTCTTTATTCACATTTACATCTCCAATATTATCAATGAGATTGTTATTAAGATTACAATATTGCAAGAGGACATTCCCTTTGGTAGATGCTCCTATACCAGAAATAGTTGCATTTTTTGACTTGATACTTTTTATGAGTTCAGTAAATCTCTCTTTAAAAAATTTTGCTTTCTGGGAAAATTCCAAATAAGGTTTTAATGTATTTAAAGCTAGTTTTTCTTCAAAATTTAATACCCAATCAATAATTTTTTTTGATTTATCTTTTATAAAATTCTTATCTTTTGTACAAACAACACCAAAACTACCACCATTAATATCATTAAAGATGACATCGGCAAGATAAAATCCAGCTTTTTCAATAATATTTTTTAATGTTGATAAAGAGTAGTATTCGTAGTGCTCATGACAAATAGTGTCAATCGATACTGTCTCCAACATTCTTGGCATGTAACTTTGTTCAAGAAACCAAACCCCATTATCTGTTAGGCACTCATTTACCTCTTTTGCAAATTTAATTGGATCTTCCAAATCATAAAACATTGATATAGAAACTATTAAGGAAGCTGGTTTTTTAGAAATAGAAAAGAATTCTTCTTTTGAAAAGAACTTGTTTGATGTATTGATATCCTCATCATAAAATTTTCTAAATTTTTTAGAACTTGGATCAATTCCAATCCTATTTATATCATTAGTTTTGATACTATTTAGAAAAGTACCATCATTACTTCCAATATCCAAAACTACATCACCACTGCTCAAAGGTTGTATGCTTTGTAAATAATTTGATAAATACTCCAAGTGTTGCACCATAGATCTATTTAAGCCAGATCGATAACCATAATTATCTCCATACATCATTTCAGGATTGAATGAATTCATCATTTGCAATAAATTGCTTGATTCAGAAAGACCCAGGCTAAGATTTCCAATTGGTACTTTTTCATCTATGGATTTTGGGAAATAACCAGTGTAGTGTTGATCCCCCAAATTTATTACTTCTTTTAAATCGTTTAATCCTGAGACTCTACATTTCATTTCAAATTTAATACGAGGTTTTTACATGAAATAAATTATGAAGTCAATCTAAAAATGCAATTATTTGTTATTGTTTTTTGCGATGTGCAAGATTGACGTCCATAAAACTAACAATAGCTCACAGAATATCTCTTTCTTTTATAATTGATAACTATCTTTAATTTTAAAAATAAAAAAGGTTTAGATTATTAATATTATTTAAAAAAATTAGTAAAAAGATTAATTCTTAAGTCTCTTTCTAATTAAGGAAAATTTAAAAATATCGTATGAAAATTTTTATTTTAAGATTTTAAAATATTCTAATGTATTAGGATGTACTCTGGTATTGTTACTATTTTTTTCATCAAGATTAACCCAAATATATTCTGAATGCTGTTCACTTTTAATTTCATTAGATTTTTTAAAAAGATATTCATATAATATTAAATAGGCTATTACAACATAATGAGTCCCAAAATCATTATTTCCTAAAAAATTATCTTCATATAAATGTTCATAACATCCAATATTTTTTGCAAAATTAAAATCATCATTTTTAAGAGAAAAGCCTAACTCAGTTCTTAAGATTCTTTCAAAGGCATTTTTCATTAACTCAGATTTACGAATTCTGCCTCCTGGAACAAAAAAGAAATCTTTTGCAGGTGGGTTTATTCTTTTACCAAGTAAAATATTTCTTCCTTTTAAAATACATATATCGATAGCTATTAAAGGGGTATTTTTGATTACTTTTGAAAATTCATCTTTTTTTAAAAACATTTTAAGTTGTATATTTTGGAAAAAAAATTTTTTAAGTTCATGTGAAACTTGATCCATAATTTTATGATCTAGTTTTTAAATAACTTTCTCTATCCATTTTTTATTGTATATACCATTTCTTCCTTTAGCTATTTATAGATAGAGTTTACTAGTCAGTTTTCCTTTTTAGATCTTCTGACTTACTTTCTCAATTGCATATAGACTTAGCTGAATCCATTCAAGTGTCACAGAAGAAGTAATCAAATATGCAAAGTCTCTACATAAAGAAACAGTTTATAAAAAATCTTTGTTTAGCTTATGGTTTAGTCCTTAAATGCGTAAAGAATGGCAAACTTTGTAAAGAATTAATATTTGATATTATTTGGTTCAAACCTTCAACAAGGCTCTCATCTATTTCATTAAAATCTCAACCTAAATCTTTTTGTTGTATCTAATAAGCAATACAGATAATACTTTTTATATATCATTAGGAATCTTTTTACCTACTTTTCTATAAATTTTCTTTTCCTGATCTTTTAATTTTTTTTTGCTTCTGGTGATCTTCAAAATTTGGTATTTTTTTATCTCCAAGGATGCTTAGTTTCGGATACATTATTCTCAATTATGATAATAATGAAGGTTCTATTCCAAATAATTAATTACCCCTTATAGCTTAAACGAAGAGCAAAATTCCATAAAGATTTTACAAAATGGATGTTAAATTTGGGTAATAAAATTAACATCTTTAAAAAGGTTCCTATGGCAAAGTGATTTTTAGATAACTTTTTCAATAATTTTTTTAATAGATAATCAAATTCAGAGCTTTTGTCAAAACATCTAGATAAAACATATTTCAGTGTGATTTTTATTAGAGTTAGAGAACTTACTTTCTTTCCTGCTAATTTAAATTCTATAAGCCTAATTAAATGTAAACACTTACATGGCCTTTGAACATGCCACTGTGTGTGACTATCATTTCTAATTTGAATTGTTACCGATATATTGCTGTCGAATATTTCATTCTGATTGGAACTTTTGCAGATCGTTTGAAAATGCAAATCTTCTCCATATCTCCCTCTTTTTAATTCATCAAATTTAAGTTGATTTTTATCCAAGAAACTTTTTCTATATGTAATGGCAGGTAGTGAATAGCACTTGCCTGAGAAATAATCATCGAGAGTTAACTTTTTCTGTAATGTAAACTTTTTTATTTTTGTTTCTTTCTTATCACAAAAATAAACATTAGCTAATCCGATAACGCAGTCTTTTTTATAATTTTCTTCTAGTATTCTTATATGCCTTTCTAATCTTTTTGTTGTATACCTATCGTCACTATCTAGAAATGAAATATATTTGCCTTGAGCTTTAGATAATCCATAATTTCTTGCCATTCCCATATCAGAATTTGGAAGATTAAAAAATTTAGTGTTTGATTTAATATTTGCAATTGCGAAGGTTTTGTCTTTAGAGTTATTATCAATAATTAAAATTTCATAGGGTTCAGGAGGATTAGAATCGTATACAGAATTTATACAATCTGAAATATATTTCTCAGAATTATATGTCAGAATTATTATTGAAATTAAATAATTAGAATGCATTTGTTAATTCCCTTGGGATTCTAATAGAAGAACAATTCAAAGGTAGTTTTCATAGTTTTTTGATCTGGAAGACCATTATTTTCATCAAATATTACTATTAATAACTTCCCGTGGCAATATACACTCAAGTTTTAATTTGTTAAGAATACAATTATCTAAAAGTTAAATAAAGTTACTTTTCTAATACTTTTAAGTATTGTAATAAAGTTTTAACTAAGAGAGAAATTCAATTATATTTGCCTAATATTAATAAATTCTCAAAAAATTTCTAAATGCTAATAAATAATTTGTACAAACTGATTTATAAAGAAAAATATCCGATTAGAAAAATATTAATAAAGTTAATTGAAAAATTTAAAATAGGTCCTTATTTTTTTAGATTAAAAATTGGGGCATTGAAAAGGCCTCAATATGGAAATATTTTGTATGAAGCAGCTAAGTTAGCAAAACTATTAGGATATAAAAAATTTAGCATAATTGAATTTGGAGTGGCAGCAGGTAAGGGATTAATTGAGCTTGAATATCAAGTTGAAAAAATAAAATCTATTTTTCAAATTGATATTGAAATATATGGATTTGATAATAAAGATGGACTACCTCCTCCAGAAGACTACAAAGATATTCCATATATTTGGGAGGAAGGTGAATTTAAAATGGATGAGAATTTCCTAAGAAATAAACTTAAAAAAGCAAATTTAATTATAGGTGATATTAAAAATACTTCAAAAAATTTCTTTTCAGACTTTAATCCACCTCCAATTGGTGCTTTAATTTTCGATTTTGATTTTTATTCTTCAACAGTAAATGCTTTTAAAATGCTGGAAAGCAATCCAGAAAATTTTTTACCTAGAGTATATACCTATTTTGACGATATTTTCGCTACAGAAGAAGCTTCAATAAATGAATTTACTGGAGAAAGATTAGCTATAAATGAATTTAATCAAAAAAATGAATTCATTAAGATTGCAAGATCTTATATAACTGATGATGGCTATGAACAATGGAGAGAAAAACTTCGCACAATTCACTTCTTTAAGCACCCAAAATACAATATCAACATTAACAAAAAATAATGGTCTACCAAATCCCCTAAGTTGTCTGATTTATTTTCTTCAATCCTTCAATTGAGGAAATTGACTAATTTTATTCCATTACACATTTAAAATATCTGACAATTTTTATAAAAAAACTTATTAATGTATGATAGATCTTATTAAAAAATAATGTAAAACTATA
>MDTE01022674.1_pt1 | contig 12179 bp, 11 predicted proteins | sample 811231 | NCBI WGS metagenome assembly MDTE01 (sample SAMN05326651, study PRJNA326480) | marine metagenome | isolation source: seawater | place: Indian Ocean: Red Sea | collected 2010
AATGGAATTAATTGTATAATGTGGATACCTACAGTTAAAACTTTAAAAAAAAGATTTGAAATATATAAAAATGCAAAATCAGAAACAGAAAAAAAAGATGTTCCTATGGGAGAAGGAATTTCTTTGGTAAGAGATATGTTTGTTGCCGAAACTATGGAAGATGCCAAAAAATTAGCTGGTGAACAAATGGTCAATTATATGAGATGGGTCTGTCACTGGAGAGGTTTGGGAAATCATATGGATCCTGGTGAAGATCTTCCTCAAACTAAAGGAAAGTTAGATTTATTAAATTACGATTTTTTACACAAAAGAAATATGTTGTTTGGCACACCAGAATATGTGATTGAAAAAATTAAAGAATTACAATCAGAGCTTAACCTTCAAAATTTACAAGTTTGGTCAAATATGCCAGGTGTTAAACATGAGGACGCTATGAGAAGTATTAAATTGTTTAATGATGAAGTTATCCCTAAAATAAGATCAATAAAATCTGAAGTAAGGCAGGCTAGTTAATAATAATGGATTTGAATTTAAGAAAATTTGTTAAGTTTGTTGATAAAACTTTTGTTGAAGGTGGTAAAAAGGCAAAAACACCTGTTCTTCTTGTTTCTGTCGCTGCAATAATAAAAAATCCATGGATTGATAAGGGTTTTGTAGAAGATTTAAAACCTGAAATTCTTGCCCTGGCTCCAAAGCTTGGTGATATTTTGGTTCCTGAACTAATAAAAGAAATAGGCTCAGGTGAAAAAATTTTAGCTTATGGAAAGGCAGGTGTGGTTGGTTTAAAAGGTGAAATAGAACATGCTTCAGCATTCATACATACTTTAAGATTTGGAAATAAATTTAGAGATGCAGTAGGTGGAACTTCTTATTTAAGTTTTACAAATACAAGGGGCCCCGCTGGATGCAAAATTTCAATACCTATGATGCATAAGACAGACAGTGGATTGAGACCATATTATTTAACTCATGAATTTAATATTCACGATGCTCCTTTTGACGATGAGATTGTGGTTGCAATTGGAGGTTCACCTGGTGGAAGAGCACATGCAAGGACTGGAGACCGATACCAAGATATGAAAGAGATGGGAATCAAAAATCCCAAATAATTTTAATGTCAAACAAAATAGACTCTTTTGGAACTTGTTATTCTTTGAACAAAGTTAACGAAAAATGTCCTGTGGTATTTATACATGGTGTTGGTTTAACTAAAGAAATTTGGGAACCACAAATTAATTATTTTAAAGATTATACTACTTTAACATATGATTTGTTAGGTCATGGAAGAACGCCTTTAAAAAAAACAAAAATTAAAATTGAAGACTTTACTAAACAATTAATTAGATTAGTTAAAGAGTTAAATTTTAATAAAGTCCATTTAGTAGGTTTTTCATTGGGAGCTCTCATTGCTAGACATTTTGCATCCGAGCATAGTGATAAGTTAAAATCCTTAATAATTCATAGCTCTATATATAAAAGAACTGAAGAACAAAAAAGACTTGTGAAGAACAGATTTGAAGTAGCTAAAATGAATAGGCCAGCTTCAAAACAAAATGCTCTCAAAAGATGGCTCTCGGAAGAATTTTCAAAAAAAAATCCTAATATTTATAAAAAAATTTATTCAGTCTTGGAAAAAAACAAGCGGCTAGATTTTTTAAAATGTTACGAAATTTTTGTTAACTATGTTGATAATGATGAATTGTTAAAAAAAATTAATGCCGATACTCTTATAACTACTGGAGAAAATGATGTGGGCTCAACACCTGAAATGTCTAAAAATTTAAGTAAAGTTATTAAAAGAAGTAAATTTATCGAAATAAAGAAAGGTAAACATCTTAGTAGTATAGAATGTGCAGATGATGTTAATATAACTTTTAAAAAATTTATAGATCAACATAATGACTAAACTTAAAGAATATAAAATGTATATCAATGGTGTTTGGGTAGATGCTGAAAATAAAAAAACTTTTGAAACTTTAAATCCAGAAAATAATGAGCCTTGGGCTATTGTCCCAGAAGCTAGTACGAAAGATGTAAATAAAGCAGTCGAAGCAGCGCAAAAAGCTTTTGATGGAAAGTGGCCGAAATTAATACCTAGAGAAAGAGCAAATTATTTAAAAGCTATTGCAAATCAATTAAGAGAGAATGCGGAACTGCTAGGAAAAATAGAAACTATCGATACCGGAAAACTTTTTAGAGAAACCAAAACACAAGCTAATTACATTGCTGAGTATTATGATTATTTTGCTGGTTTAGCAGATAAAGTTGAAGGAACTGTTTTACCAATTGATAAACCTAATATGCAGGTTATTACAACTAGAGAGCCTATCGGTGTAATTGCTGCTATCATTCCATGGAATTCACAAATGCTTTTAACAGCGGTTAAACTAGCTCCAGCTTTAGCTATGGGTAATACAGTTGTAATTAAATCCTCTGAACTAGCTCCAGCTACTATGTTTGAGTTTGCAAAATTAATAGAAAAAACTGGAATACCAAAAGGTGTCGTAAATGTTGTATCAGGATTTGGTGAACCTTGTGGAAAAGCGCTAACCACTCATAAAGATGTTGAAAGAATCGCCTTTACGGGAGGTCCGGAAACAGCAAGACACATTATTAAAAATTCTGCAGAAAACTTATCACAAGTTAGTTTGGAATTAGGAGGAAAAAGTCCTGTTGCTGTATTTGAAGATGCTGATCAAGAAAACGCGTTAAATGGTATTACGGCAGGTATTTTTGGAGCAAGCGGTCAGAGCTGTATAGCAGGATCAAGGTTATATTTGCAAAAAAATATATATAAAAAATTTTTAGATAAATTAGTTGATCGAGCTAAAAAAATAAAATTAGGTAATCCTATGGCTGCCGATACACAAATGGGACCACTTAGCAGTTTAAAACAATTAGAAATTATAGAAAAAAATATAAAACTTACTGTAGATCAAGGTGGAAAAATTAAATGCGGAGGAAAAAGACATAGCTTATCTAACAAAGGTTATTATTTCCCAGCCACAATAATTGAATGTGAAAATCACAATCTTCCTGCTGCTGAAAATGAATTATTTGGGCCTATTTTATCAGTAATGAAATTTGAAACCGAAGAAGAAGTCATTAATAAAATGAATGATAATAAATATGGTCTTTCTTCTGGAGTTTATACAAAAGATTTAGGGAGAGGCTTGCGGGTTTCAAAAGCAATACGCGCCGGAATTACATTTGTAAATACTTATAGATTAATATCACCTTCCGCGCCTTTTGGTGGAATGAAAGATAGCGGATATGGTAAAGAAGCAGGAATTGAATCAATAAAGGATTATACAAGAGTTAAAACCACCTGGTTTAATACTTCTAACAAACCAATGTCAGATCCGTTTACAATGGGATAATTTAATTAAATTTAAAATTCATTATATAGCTACTTCCAGAAATAGCAGATTTATAATGAGAGTCTATTCTAGGCAAAACTCGATTAAAGAAAAAATTAGCAGTTTCAATTTTATCTTCAAAAAAAATTTTATTATTGTTTAATTCTTTATAACTAATATCTAAAATTTTAAGCCAAGAATATCCTAAGGCTATATAACCTAATACCCTTAAATAGTCGTTACAGGCTGCATTCACGTCGTCCTTAGAGTTTTGCATCTTATCCTTGATCCAGTTTGTAAAATTTATTGATATTTTTAAATATTCATCTAATTTTTCAGCTAACGATTTTATTTTAACTTGTTTTTTATTTTTTGTAATTTCTTCTTCAATTAATTTAAAGTAAGATCCAATAATATTTTTATCTTTATAAATAAGTTTTCTAAAAACTAAATCAAGTGCTTGAACAGAGTTAGTGCCTTCATATATTGGTGTGATTCTATTGTCTCTATAAAGTCGTTCTATGCCCTGATCTTTTGTATAACCATAACCACCAAAAATTTGCATTGCGTCGCTAGTAATTTCCATTCCCATATCGCTAAACAAAGATTTAACAACTGGCGTCATTAAAGAAACCAAATCTGAAGCTTCTTCCCGAATTTTACTATCTTTATGATGTAAACTAACTTCGGTCTGTTGTGCTAACCAAAAACTTAGTGCTCTTTCCCCTTCTATAATCGATTTCATATTTAACAATGATCTTCTAATATCTGCATGATCGATTATTAAATCTGCTCCATTTTTCGTTTTACTATTATTGGATTTTCCTTGCTTTCTTTCTTTTGAATAATTTAAAGCATTTTGATATGCAATTTCTGATATTCCCAAAGCTTGTATTCCTACAACAATTCTTTCTAAATTCATCATAGTAAACATTGAGCTTAGCCCTTTATTTTTGGGTCCAATCAAATGTCCGACTGCAGCATCAAAATTCAAAACACATGTGGCCGATCCTTTAATTCCCATTTTACTTTCGATCGAATTGGTCGAAACACCATTTCTTGGTCCTAGAGATCCATCTTCTTTGACTTGGATCTTTGGAACCAAAAATAAACTAATTCCTTTCGTCCCTGCTGGTGCCCCCTGAATTCTCGCAAGAACTAAATGAATAATATTTTCAGTGAGGTCTTGATCTCCTGAAGTAATGAATATCTTTTGACCGGTTAATTTATAAGTACCATCAGATTGTTCTTCGGCTTTTGTTTTTAATAATCCTAAATCTGTTCCACAAACCGGTTCTGTTAAACACATTGTTCCGCTCCATATGCCTTTAATCATATTAGGAAGAAATTTTTTCTTTATAGAATCTTCTCCGTGGCGAAGTATGCAATTGTAAGCTCCAATACTGAGCTCACTATAAAGTTTAAATGAAAGACTTGCGGCAGATAGCATTTCATCAAAAAATGAGCTTATAGTTTTAGGCATTCCCTGCCCGCCGTACTTTGGATCACAAGATAAGGAAACCCATCCATCTTCAATAAATTTTTTGTATGCTTCTTTGTATCCAGGCGGGGTTCTTACTACACCGTTTTCAAATTTAGCTGGTATTTCGTCTCCAGTTTTAGCTAATGGTAATATAAGGTTTTCAGTTATCTTTGCAGCTTGTTCTAATATATCTTTGGCAAGATCAATGTTAACTTCCTTATATTTTTCTAACGAATTATAATGTGAATTATCTCTCAACTTCTCGAAAAGAAACATCATATCATCTAGTGGAGCTTTATAAGTTGCCATCTAATTCACCAAGGGTTTGCCCATTAAATTAACGATTAATACTCCTGCAACAATTAATCCTAAACCTATTAAGGTATAAACATCAGGTATTTGATTAAATTTAAAAACTCCCACCGTTGTTGTTGCGATTATAGTCAAACCTGCAAAAGAAGCGTAAGTTACTCCTACGGGAATGGTCTTCATAACTTGAGATAAAGAATACATACATAAAACAATTGTGATTGCAGTTATTATGCTTGGTATCCACAAGGTAAATCCTTCGGCATTTTTTGCAAAAGTATTCGATGTCGTTCCAAAGACTACGGCTAAAAACAAAAATAAATATGAAATAATTGAACTCATTTAATTTATCAAAGGTTTCCCTGTTAATAGAGTATGTTTAATTCTGGCTTGAGTTTTTTCCATTTGAATTAACTGAACAAATGCTTGTAATTCTAAAGCGTACATATCATCTTCTGATAATTCTTTATTAAAATTTGTGTTTCCTCCGCTTAGTACAAAAGCTAATTTTTTTCCGACTTCCATTCCGTGCTCCAAAATTTTTTTTTCCTTATAAAGTTTTTCAAGAGTTTGGAACATTTTATCTCTAACTTGTCCTCCTGATAACTTAAAAGTTGCTTGTTTTGGTGGTTTATAAACAGCTTTCTTCTCATTTATCAAATCCTGAGAAACTGAAAGTAGCTTATTTCTATTCATAATGCTTTTGTCTTTATCCAATAAAAACTTAAACGGCATCGCCTCAGTTGGCGAACTAGCAGTCTTACCGTAACCTATAATATCAAATACTTTTTGTGGAGCAAAATCAGGATCTTTTTTTGCCTCCTGTGTTTGCATCCATCTTGATAGCATATTTGTTGTTCCGCCACCTGCGGGTATTAAACCTACGATCGTTTCTACTAATCCTGTAACAATATTAGTATGTGAAACCACGTAATCGCTTTGAACCAAAACTTCAAAACCACCTCCTAAGGCCAAGCCTGAAGGTGCAGAGATAACTATATTATTGCAATATTTTAATTGTTTGCAGGTCATCTGAAAATGATGGATAAATTTTTCAATAGCTCTCCAATTTTTTTCCTTTGCAAAGTCCATGACATAATTCAAATTAACGCCTGCCGAAAATTGCATTCCTTCGTTGATAATGATCATATTTTTATCAGATGCATTTTTTAATGCATTCATTGAATCGTAATCTAAGGTATTAGCCTTGGTAATAAATTCTACAATTTTATAGTTTTTATGTTCATATGTAAGGGCTGATTTATTATCTTTATAAATTTTTGCTGATTGTTTTATTTTTCCTAAGGTTTCTAAATTCGTATAAATTTGTCTTTTTCCATAAAATGAATTAATTTTTTTATCGTAAAGCTTTTTAATAAATTCGTTTATTTTTAACTTGCTATCTTTTTCTACAAAAAATTTTACTCCTAACTCCTCCAACATTTCAAATGGTCCTCGTTTCCAATTGAAACCTAGTCGCATTGCCTCATCAATATTATTATAATCTTTTGTAACATTAGGAATTAGTGAAGATGCATAAAGAATTATTTTTGAAATTACCGACCACGCATATTTTCCAAATTTATCATTTCTTGAAACAAGATCTATTATATTAATCTTATCATCATTATTAAGGTCAATTTTTTTTGATGGTGAATAATTTTTTGTAACTAAATTAATGGCTTCTAATATTTTCTTTCCATCTTTTTTATTCATTCTATAAAATCCACCTTTTCCTTTACGCCCTGTATATCCAGTTTCAATTAGATTTTTGACTAAAGGAATTTCTTGAGCTACCTCATGAAAAACATCAGATTTAGGTAATTCTTTTAAAAAACTTCTCAAAACATCTGCCATTAAATCAATACCGATCAAATCGTATAAACCAAAAACTCCTGTTTTTGGGATGCCCATAGGTCTACCAAAAACTGCATCCGCTTCCTCTATGCTTAGTTTCATTTTGATAGCCTCAGTCATTGCAACTTGCATTGCATATACACCGACTCTGTTTCCTAAAAATCCAGGAGTGTCTTTACAAAGAATTACGCCTTTACCTAAATTTTCTTCACAAAAATTTTTCAAAAAATTTATTTTTTTTTTATCATTTTTATTTTCACTAACAATTTCTAGCAAACCCATATATCTAACTGGATTAAAAAAATGAGTAATACAAAAATCCTTTTTGTCTTCTTTAGACATTTTTTCTGATAAAATTTTTAATGGGATAGTTGATGTGTTTGATGAAACTATTGATTCTTTTTTGCGCATTTTTAATATTTTTGCATAAAGAACGTGCTTGATATCTATTCTTTCAACAACGGCTTCAACTACCCAGTCTGCATCACTAACAGTATTAAAATCTTCATCTATATTTCCTGTTTTTATGTAATCAATTTTACTCTTATCAATTAATAATGGAGGCTTAGATTCAATAATTTTTTTTTTTGCTTTTTCTGAAATTTCTGTTTTTAAATCTAATAAAGTAACTGGAATATTTGCATTACACAATTGTGCGGCAATACCACTTCCCATAGTTCCTGAACCAATAACAACAACTTTTTTTATATTCATTAAAGCAGATATTATTTAAGTTTTGAAATTATTGCATCCCCCATTTGTGTAGTGGATACTTCTTTTTTACCTTTTGATAAAATATCTTTAGTTCTTAAACCATCATCGAGAACTTTTTGAACTGCTTGATCTAAATTATCCGCTTCTTTTCCTAAATCTAAAGAATATTTTAATGCCATAGAAAAGCTTAAGATTGTCGCTATAGGATTAGCTTTTCCTTTACCAGCAATATCTGGCGCTGAACCATGTACTGGTTCGTACATAGATCTCATTCTACCGTTCTTATCTTTTGCTCCTAGTGATGCTGATGGGAGTAAACCTAATGATCCAGTTAACATTGCAGCTTCATCAGACAATATGTCTCCAAATAAATTGTCTGTAACGATTACATCGAATTGTTTTGGATTTCTTAAAAGTTGCATTGCGCAATTATCAGCTAACATATGTCGCAATTCGACATTGGGGTACTCAGCGTCTTTTAATTTTTGCACCTCTTCTCGCCAAAGAATTCCTGCTTCCATAACATTAGATTTTTCACATGACGTTACTTTTTTATTTCTTTTCTGAGCAAGTTCAAAAGCTACTTTAGCAACTCTTATTATCTCGCTACTTGTGTATGAATGAGTATTAATACCTTTGCGTTCTCCATTTTCTATTGGTTTTATCCCTCTGGGCTCACCAAAATATATTCCACCTGTAAGCTCTCTTACTATCATTATATCTAAGCCAGAAACTATTTCTGGCTTTAAAGTAGAAGCATCAACCAATTGCTTAAAACAAATTGCTGGTCTTAAATTTGCAAATAGTTTGAGTTCTTTTCTAAGTTTTAGTAAAGCTCGCTCTGGTCTTTTTGAAAATTCCAAATTATCCCACTTGGGTCCACCTACAGCACCCAAAATCACTGCCTCGGATTCTAAAGCCTTATAAAAAACTTCATCCGTAATTGGATTCTTATGTTTTTCATATGAGGCTCCTCCTACAAGATCTTCTTCAATTTTAAAATCTAAAGATTTTTTTTTGTTAAACCAATTTATTATTTTTTTTAATTCCGCTATTACTTCCGGCCCAATTCCATCTCCTGGCAATAATAAAATTTTTCTGTTTTTAATTTTAATCATTTAATTTAACCATGGTTTAGCTTTTTTAACATTATTTTCAAATAAAGATATTTTCTTTTCTTTTTCTAACGAAAGAGCTATATCGTCTAAACCATTTAATAAACATTTTTTTTTAAATGGATCTATATCAAATTTAATTCTGTTGTTACCAAATATAATTTCTTGATTTGAAAGATTTACTTCAATATTTTCTTTCCTAAGCGAATATTCAATAAGTTGTTTAATGTTTTTTTCATCTAGAATAATTGGTAGCATACCATTTTTAAAACAATTATTATAAAATATATCTGCAAAACTTGGGCCTATTAAGCACTTAATTCCAAAATCTAATAAGGCCCATGGAGCGTGTTCTCTTGAAGAACCACATCCAAAATTCTTTCCGGTCAATAAAATTGATGAATTATTATATGGTTTATTATTTAGTACAAAGTCACTAATTTTATCTCCATTTTCATCATAACGCATTTCAAAAAAGAGGCTTTTCCCTAAACCTGTTCTTTTTATAGTTTTTAAAAACTGTTTAGGAATAATCATATCTGTATCTACATTTATCATTGGTAGATTTGCAGGTATTCCTTTTAGAGTATCAAACTTTTTCATTTTTAGTTTATAAACTTTCTAACATCGCTTAAATGCCCCTCTATTGCTGCTGCTGCTGCCATTGCTGGACTTACTAAATGTGTCCTTCCACCACGCCCCTGCCTTCCTTCAAAATTTCTATTTGAAGTAGATGCACATCGTTCTTTTGGATTAAGTTTATCAGCATTCATAGCTAAACACATAGAGCAACCTGGTTCTCTCCACTCGAACCCGGCGTGTTTAAATATTTTATCCAATCCCTCTTCTTCAGCCTGTTGTTTAACTAAACCAGATCCAGGAACTATCATAGCATTTACATGTGTTGCTATTTTCTTTCCTTTAATAATTTTTGCTGCATCTCTTAAATCTTCAATTCTACCGTTGGTGCAACTACCAATAAAAATTCTATCAACTTTGATATCTGTTATTTTGGTATTTGGTTTAAGGCCCATATAATTTAATGATCTTGTCATAGAGGCTTTTTTATCAATATTTTTCTCTTTCTCAGGATCGGGCACAGAACCAGTAATTGAAATAACATCTTGGGGGGAGGTGCCCCAAGTTACCATTGGATTTATTTCACTTCCTTCAATTTCAACCTCTTTATCAAAAATTGCATTTTTATCAGATTTAAGTTTAGCCCAATATTCTACTGCACTATCCCAATTACTTTTTTTTGGAGACATAGGTCTATCTTTTAAATAGTTTATAGTTTTTTCATCTGGAGCAATGAGTCCAGCTCGAGCTCCTGCCTCTATTGACATATTACATATTGTCATTCTTTGCTCTACGCTCAAATTTTCTATTACTGGCCCTGCATACTCTATAACCATACCAGTGCCACCGGCTGTTCCGATTTTTCCAATTGTTTGTAAAATTACATCTTTTGAAGTAACTCCAAGCGGTAAACTTCCTGCAACACTAATACGAAGATTTTTTGATTTTTTTTGAATTAAAGTTTGAGTTGCTAAAACATGTTCAACCTCGGAAGTGCCTATACCAAAAGCTAATGCTCCAAAAGCACCGTGTGTTGCTGTATGACTATCACCACATACAATTACTGTACCCGGCTGAGTAAACCCTTGTTCAGGTCCAATTATATGTACAATGCCCTGTCTTTTGTCTTTCATATTAAAAAGCTCAATACCAAATTGATTACAATTTTTTTCCAATACCTCTACTTGAATTTTTGATTCATTGTCTTCAATACCTAGAGCTCTATTTGTTGTTGGAACATTATGATCTGCAACAGCTAGAGTTTGTTTTGGTCTTCTAACTTTTCTATTAGATAATCTTAATCCCTCAAAAGCTTGTGGACTTGTAACCTCGTGAACAAGATGTCTATCAACATAGATTAATGTCGTTCCATCTTCTTGCTGATGAACTACATGTTCATTCCAAATTTTGTCGTAAAGTGTTTGGGACATTATAGAAAAAAACTATTTTTTCTCTTTTGTAGGTTCCTTTTTTTTTAAATCTACTTTTTGTATATTTTCTTCTTTTATCTGACTTTTATCTTCAGTTTTTTCTTTTAAAGTTTCACTATCACTAATCTGTTCTGAAACATCTAATCCAATACTTTTCTTTATTTTTTCTGAAATTCTTGCAGATTTTCCTTTTCTGTCTCTTAAATAATATAATTTTGCTCTTTTAACTTTGCCTGACCTTATTACTTTAACTGATCCCACAACTGGACTATATAATGCGAAGGTCCTTTCAACGCCTTCACCAAAAGAAATTTTTCGAACTGTAAACGATGAATTAATGCTACGATTTTTTTTAGCAATGCAAACGCCTTCAAAATATTGAATTCGTTCTCTTTTTCCCTCAGTAATTCTTACGCCCACCTTAATGGTGTCTCCGGCAAAAAATTGAGGAATTTTTTTTTTCTCTATTGTTTTTTTTACACTTTCTTTATTTATATCTTCGATATTTTTCATGTTTTCTTCTTTTTATATTTTTTCCATAAATCTGGACGTCGGCGTCGTGTTATATCCTCTGATTGACCTAAACGCCAGTCCTTAATTTTCTTATGATCTCCGGATAATAGCACGCTAGGAACCTCTTTTTCTTCCCATTTTTGAGGTTTTGTATATTGAGGATATTCTAATAAATGTTTTTCGAAAGACTCTTCAGCTAGTGAGTTAACGTTTCCTAGTACTCCTGGTAGCAATCTTACAGTTGCATCTATTAATACAAAAGCACCAATTTCTCCTCCTGACAACACATAATCTCCAATGCTTATTTGTTTTATATTTCTAGTTTCAAGTATTCTCTCGTCTATTCCTTCAAAGTGACCACAAATAATATTAATGTTATTAGTAAGAATATTTTTAGCAAAAGTTTGATTAAATCCTTTACCCTTAGGTGTCAGATAAATTATTGTTTCTTTTTCATCTAAAATATTTTTGTCCAAAGCATCAGCTAAAACATCTGCTCGCATAACCATACCACTACCCCCGCCGAAAGGAGTTGCGTCTACTGTTTTATGTTTGTCCATAGCATAATCTCTAATGTTTATAATTTCTAATGACCATATTTTATTTTCTAACGCTTTTTTATAAATACCATTAGCTAATGGTCCTGGAAATAAATCAGGATATAAAGTAAATACTCTAACCTTCCACATTATGTTTTTTTTGGTTCCTCTTTTTTCGGTTCCGTTTTAGGAGCTGCCGCCTTTGGAGCTTCCTTTTTTGGTTCCTCTTTTTTCGGTTCCGTTTTAGGAGCTGCCGCCTTTGGAGCTTCCTTTTTTGGTTC
>MDTE01037966.1_pt1 | contig 12179 bp, 9 predicted proteins | sample 811231 | NCBI WGS metagenome assembly MDTE01 (sample SAMN05326651, study PRJNA326480) | marine metagenome | isolation source: seawater | place: Indian Ocean: Red Sea | collected 2010
AAATTTATTAAGGCAAAATAATATTCCAAAAAAATTTAAAAAAAGATTTTCCGCAAATCTTGAAGTAGAAGGTTCAAATGGAAATATATGTACATATCCTGCACAAATTAGATTCTCAGGTGATCAAAAAGATCATATTTTGCTTAAAGATGGAAATATTATTTCATCAGTTGATGTCAAATTATTGCAAGGAAATATAAGCGGGATTACAAGATTTAAATTATTTATACCTGGTACAAGAAATAATTCATCAGAGGTTATTACTTCTTTGATCCTTCAAAAAATGGGATATCTTGCCCCAAGAACAAAAATGGTAAGCGTTTATTTTAATTCTAAAAATTATGAAATGATTTTCCAAGAAAAAGCATCTAAAGAATTTCTTGAATTTAATAATCATAGGGAATCAGCAATAATTGAATCTGATGAGTATATTTTTTGGAAATTAAGAGCAGCAAATGAGAAATCCATTAAAATAAACAATAAAAAGCTAAGTTTCAACGGGATAATATTCCCAAAATTATTAAACAAAAATTTTTTTGATAAAGGATCATCTCATGAGTATATTTCATTAAAAGGTTTAAATCATTTTTCAGATGCTATATTGGAAAGCTGGCATGTTGGTGGAGATTACAAAGAGACTTCCTTTAGTGATTCCATTTTATCTAATGGGAATATAAAAAGACAAAAAATACTTTCAAAATTTAAATTACTTTTAATTTCTATGGGTGCAGATCACGGACTGCTTAACCATAATAGAAGATTCTATTTTGATGCAATAAACAATTCATTCATTCCTATTTATTATGATGGAAATTCGCAAATTAGAAAATTAAAAAAGTTGAATCAAGAAAATCTAAATCTTATTAAGAAAAGAAGACTAATTAATGAAATTGATGTTATCCATTTAGATATACTAATTAATGAGTTAATAGATGATCTAAAAAATATTGATATTAATGAATTAAATAATTCTTTGAATGAAAATGGAATAAAAATCAATAATAAGGAAACTTATTTAATAAAGGAAAATTTGATTAATAATTTAAATTATTTAAGAAATTATAAATCTTTTGGAGCTCTTTCTGAACTTTATAAGAATCCTTTATTTGATAAATTTGATCCTAAAGTGAGATATGGAATTGTTTTTGGTAGAAGTAAAAATATTTTTTCAATATGCGAAATAGAAAAAATTAAATGTAAAGATTATGGTTTAGGTAAAGATTCGATAAGAAAATTAGTTTCAGGTTCCTTTTCTATGGGAGATATTAATTATTTTTATCTTGGTAATAATTATGATCCATATTTAGGAATATACTCTAATAGTGATATATCTAATTTTACTTTTTCAAAGAGAAAAGAAAATTTGTTTATAAAATCATTTGGTAATCCTTTTATAGATATAGATAGGGATGAAAAAAAATTATCCATAATAATCAATGATATTAAAGATAAAGTTCTTATTCATGATAGTCATCTTAATAACTGGGAAATAAAAGTAACACATAAAGAAACTTTAAATAATAACTTCCTAGAAAGTAGAATTGACAATAATCTTGTTACCGGTGTTTTAACAATTAAAGATAGTTTTTTAAATGGTGTAAGTATTTATATAAATGGGGGGGGATTAGAAGATAGCCTAAATATTATAAGTAGTAAGGGAAATATTGATCTTATTGAAATAAAAAATAGTTTTCAAGATGCAGTTGATTTTGATTTTTCAGATCTTACAGTTCATAAACTCATCACTTTCAATGCAGGTAATGATTGTTTAGATCTTTCATCAGGAAATTATTTAATTAAATATTTTAATGCTGATTTTTGTCAAGACAAAGGTGTATCTGCTGGAGAAAAATCAAACGTTATAATAAAGAAAGCAATAATAAGTAATTCTAAAATTGCATTGGTCTCAAAAGATTCGTCGAAATTAAATTTGATAAAGGGTCTTCTTCATAAGAATAATATTTGCGCTGCTGCATATAACAAAAAGCAAGAATTTGGACCATCAAAAATAATTGTGCCAAAAAAACTTTGTCCCAAAGATAAATTTAAGATACAAAATCTTTCCGAATTAGAAATAAAATGATTAACAGAATAGAGCAAAAAATCGAATTTAAGAGCTCCGAATATTCTTACTTTATAAAATGGATAAAAAGTAAAAATGCTAGCATTTTATATCCAGATAGAAAAGTTTGTTCGAGATATTTTGATAATTCTAATATGCAAATGTATAGAGATACTTTAGAGGGATTGGTTCCTAGAAAGAAAATTAGAATAAGGACATACAATACAGAACAATTCGACTTTTCAAAATATCCCTATAGACTTGAAATAAAAACTACTACAGAATATAAAAGATCCAAAAAAATTCTAGAAGATTTTGATTTAAAGGATTTGATGATTAATGGCTTTTTTGATCAATCTTATGGATTTTGTAAACATAAGATTGATATATCTTATTTAAGGGAATATTTCATTATTAAGGATATAAGAATTACAATTGATAAAAATATAAAATATAAGATTTCAGACATCATGAGCCCCTTTATTGGGAAAGAGAAGAAGGATAGTAATTATGTTCTAGAAATTAAAACTAATTCTCAAAAAAGTCTTACTTATCTTTCTAATATTTTTGACTTTCCTAGGACACGTTTTTCAAAATATGAAAGAGCAAATAATAGCCTTTTTTGATATGAAAATTTAAATTGTAATTAATAAAAAAAATTCTTAAGTTTTTCCATTTAATAAATAGCAAAATAATTTCTATATAAGTTATGTTTAAAAATTTAAATTTGAGAATCGTTATTTTTTCTATAATTAGGATCAATCTTACTTTTCATATTAAAACAATAAAGGACTGAGAAACAGAAAAATATTCCAGATAAACAAATAAAAACCATCCTGCCTTCTACATCAAAGAAAAATAAAGCGAGACAACATGATATTTGAGTAAACGTATATAAAATTAAAGCAGTATTCCTCTCATTTATACCTTTTGATAACAATCGATGATGTAAATGTCTCCTGTCAGGGAAAAAAGGTGAATAACCATCTTTTAATCTTAGAATAATAACTTGAATCATATCTATAACTGGAACAAAAAATAAAAATAAAAGCAGGATAATTGGTAAGAAATTTGAGTCTCCAAACGATAAACTATCAACTTCTAAGTTGATTTGATTTTTTCTTAATCCTAATATTGATAAACTGATTAAGGTTCCACCAAGTAAATATGATCCACAATCCCCCATTAGAATTTTTGCTGGATATAAATTGTATCTAAGAAAACCCACTATACTTCCTGCAAAAGAGCAAGCTATTAAAGCAAAATCAAAGTTACCAGTATTTATAAAAATTATTCCTAATGAGATGCATAAAATGAAAGCTATTCCAGCAGCTAAACCATCTAAACCATCTAACCAATTAAATCCATTTGTAATTCCTACAATCAAAAAAGTAGTAATTAAATAAGATAAAATCTTGGGGGTAGTCAATAAGAAAGCTGAATCCTGAAAAGGGTATAAATATAACCCTTCAAAATTAATACCAGCGATATAAAGAAAACTAGCTGCTAGAAATTGAAAAAAAAGCTTTGTAAATGGATTTAATTGATAAAAATCGTCGCTTAAGCCAATTAAAAAATATAAAATAGAAGAAATAAATACCAAAGTAATTGAATTTGATGAATTAATAAATTCGAAATTTTTGGTACTAAGATAAGTAATAAAATATCCCAAAAGAAAACCAAATAATATCCCAATTCCTCCAAGTCGAACTAAAGCTACTTTATGGTGCTTTCTTTTGTTTGGTAAATCTATTATTGAGAAAATATTCCCAATTTTGTTTGCAATAGGTATACAAATAGCAGAAATAGATAAAGATAAAAGAAAATTAAAAGTAAAGATTAAAGTTATTAATTCGTATTTTTTCACTTAATACTCGAACTAAAAATATTGATTTACCTTATCTCTTTCTAAATAAATAATCAATATTATTTTAGAAATCAATAATATTTATATTATATTAGTTGGTTTAAATTTTTTTAAATAAAATTTTATAAATTTAAGTATGATTTTATTGTGTTATTATTTAAACTTTAATAACTTAATAAATTAAATTTCAGTGTATAGTTTAAATGATATATAAACCTAGATATGTCAATCAGTTTTATTCAATTAAATGAAATTAATTTTGAAGTTGCTAGTAAGTACATAAAAAAAGGTTATAAATTAGATTCTATTAAAAAGATTATTGAAAATTGTATTGATACTTTTGAAGATGAAGAATATAAAAACCTTGAGCCTTGGATTCAATGGGTAACAATTTTTAAAGGGAAATTGTTTAAAGAGCACAAAATTTTTAGATTAGGAGATGGAGGTAAGATAGCTGGAGATAATCTTTTTTCAGATATTAGTAAAAAGTTAAATATGCAATGTGGCGCTGTTTCTCCCATGAATATATCTTCAAAGGAAATTGACTTTGACTTTTTCATCCCAGACCCATGGTCATCTGAAAAAGTTCAAGGAGGATTATTTTTGCAATTTATTTTTGATGCTATCAAGCAAGGTGTAAATGATAACACCGGTAATGGTTTGAATTTAAAAAATAAATTAAAACTTTTTTTAGGAATTATTTTTGTATTAGATTTCAAAAGTTTAAAAAATGTATTTAATTTTTATTTATCAATCAAAAATAAATCTTATAGAAAAGCTTTACTTTTAGATTTGATACTTGTTTTAATACATCAAAAATTAATTAAAAAATATCGTACAGAATTTTCTTCTGTTTTTTTAAATGCTGGTGCACACATTCAGCATCATTATTTTTTTAATTCAATTGTAATTAGCAATAAATCAGTTAAAAATCCTAAATGGTATATTAAGCCAAGTTATGACCCAATAGCTGAGGCTCTTTTATTTTATGACAAAATTATTGAATCATACGAAAAACTAGGCCATAAAATTATTTTGATGAACGGTTTACAACAAGTTCCTTATGAAAAAGTAAAATTTTATTATAGGTTAAATAACCATAATTATTTCTGTAAATTTATTGGAATTAATTTCAAAGAAATTTTACCTAGAATGACTAGGGATTTTGAGATTCTTTTTTTTAATAATTGCGAACTTAAAAAAGCTTATAAAATCTTAAACTCTATTATGGATGATAATGAAGTAAAAGTTTTTGGAGAAATTGAGATTAGAACTTTAAGTCTTTTTTGTGTACTTACATATCCTTATGAAATTAAAAAAGACCAAAAATTCCTATTACTAGATAAAAAGATTGAACTCTTTGAATTTATAAATTTTGTCGCTATTAAAAATGGTAAACATGATAAGAATGGAAAGCTTTATATTTCAAATATTGATATTAAGGAAAAATATGGAGATAAGATTAGTCTTGATAATGTCAGAAATTTATTATTAAATGAATTAAAGTAATTTTCAATTTATTCTACGAAGATTAAAAATTTTTTTTTAAATAAATAAATTTTTCATATATAAATGAACAATGACTTAATACTTAAAATTGTTACAATTCAATAGTTGATCTTTATATTGTGCGCTGTTTTAAATTTTATTTTTATCACAAAGTTTTGAAAGTGTTGGGATAAATGATTCAAATAAAAAAATATATTTAGTAAGTTCTAATATGATTAATAATTTAAAAGAATCTGATTTGGTTATTAATGAAGATAGTTTTTTTAAAATACCTATTGATAGTATCAAAAAATATTTAGATTTGGCTATTATGTATGGTCTATTGCTTTGGTCAATAAATCAAGATTCTTATTCGCCATTTAACAAGGAAGAGCAAATATGGTTTTCAAAACTTGCAGATTCATATAAAAAGATTTAAAGACTATCAAGAAATAGATCTTGGGTTAGAGAAGGTTATGTTGCGGAACTATATTCTTTTAAAAAATGATTTACTTTCGCATTTTTTTTCTAAAAATTATTAAACTAATACTAAAAATTAGATATTAATCAAAGATTACTAGTCTTCAAAAGAATTAGAAATTTCAGATCATAAATTATAAATCAGTCGAAGGTATCTTTAAAGTCTTAAGTTCTACAAATGAAATTTTTATTCTTAAACCTCCTTTTAATAATATAAATAATCAATTTCTGAATAGAAAATCTTATGGAGCCAAGCGGACTCGAACCGCTGACCCCCTGCATGCCATGCAGGTGCTCTACCAACTGAGCTATGGCCCCAATCCTAAAACGTCAGTTAAATCGTTATTATTAAGATTTTATTTGTAACGTTTGTAATTAGTATATTACTTTATAAGCTTTGATTAATTATGCATAATAAAATATATCTAGACATTTATAATTTGAAGCTTATTTTCTTAATTTTATTGGATTATTAATTAATATTTGAAAAGTCAAATTAGTCTTTGGCATACTTTAAAGATAGAAAGGTAGAAAATAAGATTTCAAGAAGTCTTTCTATAAGAGATTTAGTAGTTAGATAATATCATTTTTTTAATGATTTAGATTCGAGTTATTCACTATAAAATATATCATCTCCTTAAAAATTTAATAAATTAAATGGGTTGAGAATATGGAGATTCTCAACAATAAACTTATTTATAGCAATGCCACATTTTAAAGTACCCATGTTTCACTTTCCCATCATTTTTAGGTTTCCAATCATACTTGTACATTCCAGAATTAAGTTTATGACTCTCTAGTCTTTTGAATTTATAACCTAATTTTAAAAAGAGTTTTTCTAGGTAATTTATTGTAGGTCTGCACCCAATACCATTTAAACTTTGAGTTATGGAATCATTGTCTTCATTTAATTTTAAAAAATTTATATTATTACTATCCAAAATATGAGTATCTATTATTAGGTTCTTTCCAATCTGTGAGCATTTTTCTAAATGTAAGGTCATATTTTCTATATGATAAATTAATCCAAAATTTATTATTAAATCGAAATCCCCATACGTTGATAAATCATCTTTATCCAAATCACTTAAAATTATTTTTAAATTATTTAATTTTGACCATCTTATTTTGGCAAGATTTACAGATAATAATCTTCCTTCTAAGGATATTACTTCAGCGCCTAAATCTGCAAAAAATGCACCTATCTCACAATTTCCAGCACCAACCTCAAGTATTCTAAAATTAGATAATTCTTCTACTGAAAATATTTCTAGAATTTGATTTATCCTTGATATTCTCCAATATTCATAGGGACCAGAGAATCTAGTAAGGCTATTTAAAAGAGAAAATTTTTCGACTGGAGAAAGAGAATTAATTTTTGAAAAATTTAAATAAAATAAGATCTCCTTTATCCTATTTTTAATTCTATATTTTATCGATGGCTGCATTTAAATATTTATAGTTAAGAAAAAGTTTTTTAAGTTTTTTATGAGGAATGTGAAATCAGGAAATGCGCTTTGAATAAATGTTTTAAAAGAGTAATCTATAGGTTTTTCATGAGCTAATCCTAAATCTATTCTGTCTGCAAGACTTTTATCTTTAATATATTCCTCAGAAACAGTACCAAATATTATGTCCCAAAAAGAAAAAAGCATTCCGAAATTCTTGTCTAGATGTTCTGAATTAGATGCATGATGAAATTTATGGAATCTAGGACTAACAAGAATATTACCAAATATACCAAAATCCCAAGGTAAATCAGAATGTGCAAACATGCTAACAAATGTTTTGATTGCAAGCATTATTAAAATTGTTTCATAGGGAGGCATTTTAAAAAAGATCTTAAATCCAATTCCTACACAAAACTGAATAAAAAGTAAATCCCCAATCGCAGCTCTCCTTGCTGTTAAAACACAAAAAGACTGAGCTGAGTGATGAAATCTATGATATTTCCATAAAAAAGGAACTACATGAGTTAAGTAATGGGCAAAATATCCAATAAGATCTTCTAATAAATAAATAATCAAATAATTCATTCTTGGATCAATATTTAAATTACCTAAGTCAATTAAGGGGAATATTTGTATTGAAAAGATTGGATCAATTAATTTGCTTAATATTCCTATGAATGAAAATCCAAAAACTATTCCAAGAATTCCGCAGATATAAAAGACATATGCGTCTATGCAAAAATAAAAAACATCAAATAAAACACCTTTTTCATTGATAGATAAAGGTTTTTTATTCAAAAAAAGTTTAATGGAGTTTAAAATTCTATCTAAGGAACTATTTTTTCTAAAAGAGACTAACTTTAAATATAAATGTTCAATAATTAAAGCAATAAGAAGGAGATTTACGAAAAATAGTTGTTTTAAATGAATATTATTTAAAAATTCCATTGATCAAATTAACAATTTATTATTGAAAATCCAAAAACTTTGGATAAGTAAAAAGAATTATGGTCATTCTAAGTTATTTATAAATTTTATGTTAAATATATCTAATTTTCAAAAATATAATTAATGGTTATATTAATTTAAAATAGCCATTATTTCATGTTATTGTTTTTAACAATGTTTGAGCTGAGTCTATAAATGAGAAAATTAATAAGATTATTGCCTTTCAAGGGCAATTTTAATATTAAAATTCTCCCTAGAAAATAATATTAAATTTAAATTTTGAAAAAAAATACTGTCGCTATTTGTATTCCAGTAAGAAATGCTGAAGAATTTATAGAAGGTTTAATTCTTTCTCTTTTAAAAGATCATGATTTAAAAAAGATAATATATGTGTCTGATAATAATTCAACTGACAAAACCCCAATAATATTAGATTCTTTAAAGAGAGAACATAAAGAGATAAAAGTTCATTTTCAAGAAAAAAATATTGGAGAAGTAAAAAATTTTTACTTTTTATTGAATTGGGCTCAATCAGAAATGGAAGCAGAATTCTTTTGTTGGCAGTCTCATGATGATATTCGAGTAGCAAAAAGTTTAGATAAATTAGCGAATATTTTGAACGAAAAGCCTAATTTAATAGGTGTATGTTCTTATACGTCAAGAAGAGATTTGAGTGGTAAGAAATTAGATCCTTTTATGCCTGATCCATTAACTCAAAATAGTCCAGTATTAAGGTTAGTTTTTGAATGGAGAAAACCGCTAGTAACAAAGTATTATGGTCTATTCCGTTTAGATTTATTACCTAAAGCTAATGATATGTATCTTGGAGATTATCATGACCAGATATATTTGGATAGAATTATTGCTAAAGGTCAGATAGATGTAATTCCAGAAGAGTTATTTATTTACAGAGAAAATCTAAAGAAAAGAAGGACTTCTAATGATCAATTTTTAAAAAAATTAAGTAAAAAACCTATTTTCTTTTATAGGTATAATCATTTTATGTATTTTTATGAAACTTTTAAGTTGATATTCAAAATTAAGATAAATCTGATCAAAAAGATTTTTCTTTTTGGAAGGTTTTTTTATTATTTTTTCTTTAATAAACTCAATAGATTAGAAAAATGAATTTAAATATTCATATCGTTTGTACATTTATAATATTATTTTTAAGTGGGATAACTGATGCATACCTTCTATTATCCATAGGTTCGTCTGAATTTAGTTTTAATGATGAAAGATATATATTTCTTGCATGCGGACTGTATATAATTTCAAGTTTATTTAAATTATTAAATATGGCTTTTTCTTGCTCTTTAGCATCAAGAATAGCCGCTTCTAAAGTAAGAAATTTATGGGATGAATTATTTAAAAGCAAAAGTTATTTAAAATCAAACTTTAATGAGGAAGAAATTAAAACAGCTTTGATTATATGCGGCGATAGACTTATCTTCCAATATTATTTACCTTTATTAAATTTGATTTCATCTTCAGTGTTGATGTTTGCAAATATATCTGCATTAATAATTCAGTTTGGAGTGAATACTTATTTATTTGTATTAGCTGGATGTGCTTATATGTTTATTTTTAGATTAATTTCAAGACCATTTATTAAAAGGAATGCTGGTAATCTTTTGAAATCTACTCAAAACATAGATTTGCAGATTTCAAATATGTATAGATCTACGATATTAAGAGAATTTAATCTTGATTTCGCTTGGATAAATAGAAAATTTCTTAAAGATTTAAAAAAATTAGAAAATTTAAGATGGAGGAATGGATTTATTTCTTTATTACCTAAGAGTTTCTTGGAGATTTTTGGGGGATTTTTCTTGATTTTAGTTTTATTATTCCCAGGAAGTAAAATAACCATTTCTGAAATATTAATACTCTGTTTAGCTGGTATTAAAATTATTCCTGCATTTCAAGGATTAAGTTATAACTTATCCGCAGTTACTGATGGAAAAGTTTCAGATCAATATATTAAAAATTTAATTTTGGAAATATTAGCTCAAAATGAAAAAAATAATATTAAGTCTTTACAAAAAATTGATGGTGATATCAAAATTGTTGAAATTAGTTTCGTTAATAGGGGGGAAACTCAATCATTAATAATAAAAAAAGGAGCCTTATCTGTTTTAAAGGGGCGCAGTGGTTCTGGAAAATCAACATTTTGTAAATACTTAAGTTCCATTTCACAATCAAAGAATATAAAATTTCCTAAAATGGAAATTTTTATAAATAAAAAATTGACTGATAAAGCTATATTTAACGACTATGTATATTATGCAGAGCAATTTGCGCCTATACTTTCAGGGAATTTAATGGAGAATATTGGTATAGAACTAAAAGATCTGGATAATACAAAAACATTTAATCTCATAAAAAATATATTCACAAAAAATATGATTAATCTTCTTTATACAAGAGAAAATATATTTGATCGTTTAAGCGGAGGAGAAATAGCAAGGATAGGAATTTTTAGAGCACTTTATAGCAATAAAAAGGTTTTGATTTTTGATGAGCCATTTTCTTCTTTAGATAAAAATAGTGCCTTTGAATTAACTGAAATACTAAATATTTACTCTAAAAGAATTTTGATTTTAATTATTAGTCATCAGCTTATCGAAGGCAATATAAATGAAAATTATTTAAATTTTAATTTAGGTTAATGAAAGTTTTATTACTTCTTGTTGCAGGAACTAAAAGACAACATGAAGCTGCTTTACCAAGTTTAAATAATGCAAAGAATAATGTTGAATTTGACTTGCTTTATATTTCGAGAAATTTTTCATATTTTCCCAGCAAGATTTCATGCAAAAAAATAAAAAATATTTATTTTGAGAATAAAATGTCTCCAAGTAAATCATTTAACCAATTTTTGAAAATAGATAAAAGTAATAATGAACTTGAGTATAGAGCTTTTGGAGCCTACAGGTATTATTCGATGAAGTATCACAAGAAATACGATGTCATTATATGTATGTCAGATGACGTTTATATAAGAAGAGATAATTGGATATCTGATATTCTAAATGTTTTTTTAATAAGTGAATATATAGGAGTCGTAAGTAATCAGGTGCGAAATAATCCAAGACATTTTAGAGCACCATTTTTTGCAATTAGTTCATCTTGCATAAATAAACTTGAAAAATTAGATTTGTGGAATTTTAGATCTGATCATGATGCAGAATGTAGATTTGGTAATCAAGTCGCCGAGGCCGGCTTTATTTCTGTTCAACTAGGGAATGAGTTCAACTTATGCACAGATTATGAATGGAACTATAGAGGATATCATCCTAGATATTGCGCTACTCCTCTACCTGTCCATGCATTAGAGAGGGAATTTTTGGGTTCTTTTGATGAGAATAAAATATTTGATTATAAAGATATTCAGGAACATCTAAATATTTTTGGCAAACCATCAGATGAAAGAAATATTGATTATTTTCTTAAAAGTAATGATTTAAGTGCAACTGATAAAAATCAGATGTGGAATATTTTCTTTGAGTTCCAACCTTTCAATGGTCTAATACATAATGGGGGACAAAATATTGCGTTTAAATATGATTTGATAAAAGACATCTATAGTAATGAAAAAAAGTTTTTACAAAATTGTGGTTGGATTTATAATAGGAAAAAGCCAGAATTTAATTTTGATAGGTATTTTGCATCAGGGGTTAATAGATTGAATCCAATAATTACCATATTTTGAGGATTTAAACTTGGAACTTTTTATTACTTCTCATCATACATGTATTGATTTATGGGAAATCTGTTTACAAAATTGGAGAAAGTTTGGATTTTATGGGAAAATTAACCTTATAACTGATGTTAGTAATAATTTACAAATTAAATTACAAGATACTAATTATGAAATACA
>MDTE01092436.1_pt1 | contig 12179 bp, 11 predicted proteins | sample 811231 | NCBI WGS metagenome assembly MDTE01 (sample SAMN05326651, study PRJNA326480) | marine metagenome | isolation source: seawater | place: Indian Ocean: Red Sea | collected 2010
AATGAAGAAACTCCTCTAAATCCTCAAAGTCCTTATGCAATTTCAAAGGTATTTGCACATTATTCAACTCAAAATTATAGATCCTCATATAATATGTTTGCGGTTTCTGGAATTCTTTTTAATCATGAATCACCTCTTAGAGGTGAAGAGTTTGTAACAAGAAAAATAATTATAGGATTAATAAAAATTCTAAAAAAAGAAATTGAATTTTTCGAATTAGGAAATTTATATGCTAAAAGAGATTGGGGTTATGCTAAAGAATACGTTGAAGCTATGTGGAAAATGCTTCAAATGAAAGAACCAGATGACTATGTTATATCAACTGGCAAAACACATTCTATAAAAGACTTTATAAATAAAGCTACAAAATATCTTAAAATGAATGTAGCTTGGAGAGGAAATGGTTTAAAAGAAAAATTAGTTAATTTAGATAACAAAAAAACAATTATCAAAATTAACCCTAAATATTTCAGACCTGCAGAAGTGAATATTCTAATCGGTAATTCAAAGAAGGCACAAAAAAAACTTAGGTGGAAACCTAATACTAATTTAAATAAATTGATAAAAGTAATGGTTGATGAAGAATTAAAATATTATTAATCAATTAATATTTTTTTATAACTATTAAAAAATTGATGTTCAAAATTTAGATTAGTTTTAAATGCTTTATCCATATTTTTTTTAATTTTTAAATATCTTTGTTTATTTTTTAATAAAGAGTTAATTTGATATGCAATTTTTTCCGGACTATTTGAATTTACCAAATCAAATATATCAAATTTTTTTTTAAATAATTTAAAATTTTTATTACTACTTACAATCATTGGTTTTTTAAATAATAAATAGTTATTAAACTTTGTTGATGTACCTGCCATATATTTATGACTTAAATTATGCTGTTCATAAAAACATAAACCAATTTTGGAGCGCAATAGAATTTGAAACAACAAATCACTTTTAATATTCTTTAATATTAATACTTTTTCTTTTAGATTGTTTTTTATAATTAATTCATTTAGATAATCTGAATATCCTTTAATTGAAAATCCTCCTATTACTATAATTTTGTCTTTGCCGATATATTTACCTGCTAAAACAATTTCTTCCAGATTATGAGATGGTCCAACAGACCCAAGATAACAAATAATTTTTTTTTTTCCTATTTTATTTTTTATTGCTAATTTTAAATTTTTTTTATTAATTTTTTTAAATTTTAATGGAAAACAATTTTTACATTCAAAAAAAACTTTATCTTTTCTTTTAGAAATTTTTTTAAAAACTTTTGCTCTTTCTTTTGAAGGAAAAATTAAATAATCTGAAAAATTAGATAAAAATATTTCTAATTTTGAATTAAATTTATCATATATATCTGATAAATTTTCCCCTAAGTCAAAATCAAAATTATGATAAATAAATTCATTATTATTTTTTTTAAATAAATTAAAAAGAAGCTGTACATATAAAGATTTATAGTTAAAAAAAATTACTCTTTCAGGTTTAATAGATAAAAAATATTTTAATGACTGAATAGAAAAATAAACTAAATCTATTAAATTTAATAAAAAGTTATTTGATCCAGAGCTGAATGACAGATCTAAAATTTTCGAATTTTTACCATAATCAATATTATTAATAAGTTTACTAAGCTTATTTGATTTTCTCTTCAATATATAAACGTAATAATCTTTTTTACTTAGGTGTTGGGATAAATAAAAGATAGTTTGGTAAAAATCTGGATTCCCCCATAAAATAATAAAAATTTTTTTTTTCATAATAGAATATGATTTATTAAATATTTATTTTTAAAGATTTTAGTACCTGCTCTAGACCTTGATCTAAATCTATTTTTGATTTCCACCCGTACTTTTTTGCTAATGATGTATCTAAAATTTTACGCGGAGTACCATTAGGTTTAGATTTATCAAATTTTATCTTAATATTAACTTTAAATTTTTTTATTAGATATTTGGCGAATTGCTCTATAGTTTTTTCTTCTCCACTTCCTATGTTTATTAGGCACTCTTTTGTTTTTTTATTTAAAAAATGAATACATGCATCTGCAAGATCATCTACATAAATAATTTCTCTCTTTGCTCTACCATTGCCCCATAAAAGAATAGAATTCTTTTTATTTTTTTTAGCTTGATATATTTTAATTATTAATGCCGGATAAAAGTGTGAAGTAAGTAAATCATAATTATCATTTGGACCATAACTATTTGTTGGCATTAAACATTTATAATTTGTTCCATATTGATTATTATAACTTTCACACATTTTTATTCCTGCAATTTTTGCGACTGCATATGGTTCATTAGTTTTTTCCAACTCACCAGTTAACAAATATTTTTCTTTAATAGGTTGCTTTGAATTTTTGGGATATACACAACTCGATCCCAGAAAAATTAAATTATTAATTTTATTAACAAACGATGTATGAATTATATTAGTTTGAATGGCTAAATTATCAAAAATAAAATCAGCCCTGTATTTATTATTAGCATAAATTCCTCCAACAGTAGCAGCAGCATTTATTACAGCGTCTGGTTTATTTTTTTTAAAATATTTCTCAACATCTTTCTGATTTCTTAAATCTAATTTTTTTTTTGATATTGTTAATATATTTTTATATCCATAAAACTTCAATCTCCTTACAACCGAAGAACCAACTAGTCCATTATGACCTGCAACAAAAATTTTTGAGAATTTATTTAATTTATGAGACATCTAAAGAACAATTTCTTTTATAAATAATTAACATATTCTACATCTTTTAATTTTGCATAATTTAGTCATAAATCTAAATATCAAAAAATTTATACTTTATTAATGCAAAAATAGCCATGACACCATCTAAATAGGAAATTTTTTTTCCTTGTTTATATGTTCTTCCCTTATAAGAGATGGGAATTTCGGTTATGTCAATTTTTAGTTTTGAAATTTTAGTTGTTACCTCAGGACAAAAAGCAAAACCATTTTCTTTCAACTTTATTTTTTTAAACAACTTGCTATCGAAAACCTTATAACAAGTGTGCGCATCTGTAAGCTTTTGCCTATTTAAAAAATTAGAAATAATTGTCAAAATATGATTAAAAAAAACTCTCATTAATGAAGTAAAATCATTTGTCATATACCTCTTTTTTCCTAATACTCTTGACCCATAAACAGCTAAAGATTTTTTTTTAATAATAGGTTTTATTAATTTTTTATAATCTTTAGGATTATATTCTAAATCGGCATCTTGTATTATTACCAATTTCCCTTTAATGTACTTTTGAGCAGTTCGGATAGCTGCACCCTTTCCCAAATTTTTTTTATGAAAAACTATTTTATGAATTTTTCGTTTGTTTTTGATTATTTTTTCTTTAGATCCATCTGTTGAACAATCATCAACCACTATTATTTGTTTTTTAATTTTTATTTTTAATATTTGATCTATAATTTTGACTATAGTATTCGTTTCATTATAAACAGGAATAATTATTGTTAATATAGACATATGATTCAAATTTTTTTTTATTCTTTTTTAATTTCAATTCTCACAATACCATTTGCTCATTTTTTTCTAAATATTCAAAAAAGAAATAGTTATTTTTTTTCAAAAGAAATGATATTCGGTATCATTTTTGTCTCTTTTTTCGCATTATTAATTAATTTTTTTTTCAGTTTAAGTTTACATATATCATCATTAATACCCTTGATAAGTTTAATTATTATACTCAAAGCAAGAAATAAATTTTTTAATTTTAATTTCTTAAAATTTTTATTACTTAATTCATTTATCATAACTTTATTAATATCTGAAAGCAACGTGTATAGACCTGATGCAGGTTTATATCACTTACCCTATATTGGAATAATTAATTCTGAAAAGATAATATTTGGAATTACCAATTTGCATTTTAGATATGGTCATACATCTATATTGCAATATTTTTCTGCTATAAATAATAATTTTTTATTTCAAAACAATGGAATAGTTTTTGCCCAAGCATTAATTGCTTCATCAGTAATTTTAAACTTTTTATCTCAAATTAATATTTATATAAAAAAAAGAATTTTTAATTTTCACTTCTTTTACTTATTTTTTATTATCATATTTATTTTCTATAAAATGAATAGATATAGTGAATATGGAAACGATGCTCCCGCACATTTTTTGGTATTCTTTTTGGTTTCAGAATTAATACTTCAAATTAACAAATTTGATTTTAAAAATTATGGTAATAATTTAATATTATCTCTATTTATAATACAAAATAAATTAACTTTAATTTTTATAGTTTTGGTAAATTTAGTCAGTTTAGATAAAATAAAATTTAAATCTTTAATAACTGACAAAAAATTTTTATTTGTTAATTTTTTTTTATAATCTGGCTCACTAAAAATATAGTCACAAGTGGATGTCTACTATATCCAATCAAATTTACTTGTATCGACAAATTATCTTGGACAAATATTGAAAAAATTGTAGAAATTTCAAAAACTTCTGAGGCTTGGACTAAGGGTTGGTCTAATAAAAGTAATAACTACGAAATCTCTTTTAGTGATTTTAATAAAAATTTAAACTGGATTAAACCATGGTTTCAGGTACATTTTAAAATTATAATTAAAATCTTAGTTCCATATATAATTTTTTGTTTTCTTATAATTTTTTTAATTAGACAAGGAAATCTCAAGCATAATAAAATTGCACTTAAAAAAGAAGTTATTTATTATTTTTTAATTCTTTTAATTTGTTTCTTTGTATGGTTTTTAAAATCACCTCTTTTTAGATATGGATATTCATTCATTATAAGTATTCTTGCATTTATTTTTTCATATTTGGTATTTAAAGTTGATCTAACAAATACAAAAAAGGCTTATTACTTTAATATAATTCTTTGCTTATTTATTTCAATTTTTATAAGTAAAAACATTATTAGAATTTATAAAACAGACAATAATTATAATAACTACCCATGGCCAAAATTCTACTCAATGGGCGAGGAGAATAAGCTTCCAGTCTTTGATGAGATTAGTTTTAAAGAAATGAATATTGTAAAACCAATTAACGGTTATTGTATGTATATTAAGAAAATTTGTTCACATTATAATGTCCCTAATAATCTCAAAATTTCAAGTAAATATAACTATTATATTATAGATAAATAAATTAATTTTTAAATTTACTCAAAATATCAACAACTGATAATAACCAATATTGATGAGTGTTTTCTATAAAATTATATTTATTTGAGTTCACATTTAAATTTATATAACCATATTTAGATAATAAATTTTTTCCATAAAATCCTGTAAATGTTATTAGTTTATTATTTTTTTTTTTTAAATATTTTGCTGCATTAATCATATTTTTAGAATTGCCGCTCGCCGAAATAAGAATTACCAAATCACCGTTATCACAATAAAACTTTAAAGCTTGCTTAACCCAATTTTCATACCCATAATCGTTAGCAAAACAAGTTAATAAATCGCTCTCATTAAAATTAATACATCTAACTCCACCATTTTTAGTTATATCAACACTAAAATGACTTGCTATAGCGGCACTTCCTCCATTACCAACAATAATTATTTTTTTATTATTTTTTTTAATTTTTAAAATTAATTGATATAATTTTTTTATTTTTGTAAAGATATCTTTATCTATCTTAGAAATCTTAAAATATTCTTGATCATAATTTTTAATAAATAATTCTAAGTTTTTCATAATAATTTTTTTAAAAATAAACTTTTAACATCAATGTATATATCATAGATTAAAAATCCTAAAATTAATATTTTCTTTTTATATGGTTTACTTTTTTTTAAAATTATTACATTTTGTTCTGTAAAGAAAATTATCTAAATCAAAACTTATAACTTTTTTTCATTTAAATATTCAATTTGTTTTAATTTTTAACATTTTTTTAAACGATGTATTTTTAATCTTTTTTAACTCCTTATCTAAATTTGAAATACTAAATTTTTCATCACATAGAATAATATCTTTATGTGATGTTTTAAGTAGATTTTCACCTAAAGTTAGTTCCTCTGAAAGTTTTTCTCCTTTTTTTAATCCAATGATTTTTATAGGAACATCACCTTTTGGATTATTTTTATTTTTGATTGTTTTGCCAGATAATCTAATTATTCTTTTGGCAATATCATAAATAAATATCTGTTTACCCATATTAAGAGCATAAATTCTTAAATCTTTTTTATTGATATAAGACGCATTAATTACTAATTGCACTGCTTCGGAGATCGACATGAAATATCTCTTAACTTTTTTATGTGTGACAGTAAGTGGTAAATTATTATAAATTTGTTTTAAAAAAATTGGAATTACAGAGCCACTAGATCCTATAACATTTCCAAATCTTACTATTGTAAAGTTTATTTTACTATTTTTTTTATTTTTAAGAAACTCATTTTGAATTATTTTTTCTCCAAATCTTTTTGTTATTCCGAGTATACTTTTGGGTTTAACAGCTTTATCAGAACTTATAAAAATAAAATTTTTAACCTTTTTTTTTATTGCAAAATTAACAATCGTATTTGTGGTAAATATATTATTTTTTATCATTGAATAAGGATTATCTTGACCAAAACTTACATGTTTATAGGCTGCTGCATGGTAAATTTCATCAATTTTTTTCTCTTTAAAGTAATTCTTTAAAAAATAATCGTCACTTGCATCACCTAAAATTGGTTTAACATTTCTAATATTATATTTTTTTTCTTTAATCTTATTAAGTAAATTAAAAAGATTTATTTCTGAAATTTCTAAGGCAAATATTTTTCTTGGTTTGTGTTTAAGTATTTCAATACACAGTTCACTTCCGATTGACCCGCCAGCTCCAGTAATTAGAAAAGTTTTATTTTTGATTTTTTTCTCAAGTATTTTCCTTTTTACAATTATTTTAGGACGATCAATTATGTCAAAAAAATTAAGTAAAGATATTGTTGATTGATTTAAATATTCATTCAAACCATCATATTTTATATTTATTTTTTTAATTCTAATGTTTGATTTTTCATGCTTATTAAATAATTTAGAGTATTCTTTTTCACTTAGAGTATTATTTCCGATAATTATTTCATTAATTTTAAGTTTTTTAATTACATTATCTAAATCTTTTTTTTTATATATTTTAATTCCATTTATTTCTCTTTTTTTATACAAATTTTTTGAATCAATTACAGCTTTCACTGAGTTGGAATTAAAATTTGCTCGAATATTTTTTATTAAAGAAATACTCTGATTATTTAAACCTATAATTAAAATATTTTTTTTATCTCTTGCAGAGTTGATATTGATTAAAAAATTAATAAAAACTCTATGTAAAATTATCAAGATACCTATAATTATTGGAGCTATAAATGATATTGATCTAGGAAAATAAAAATCTTGATAAAAATAAAAATTTACTGGAACTAATATAAATAAACAAATAATTATAGATTTGAGTATTTTCTTAATTGAAAAATAGTCAAAATATCTTAATAAAATTTGATAAATATTATTTAAGTGAAATATTGAAAAAAAAATTAAAAAAAAAATTAAATAAACCCTAAAATCTATACTTGAAACAGAAAATAAAGTTTCAAGTCGTAAAGAATAGGATGCAGATATAGAAATTATTATAATAATTAAATCTGATATTACTAAGAATAGTCTCTTTTTAAGATTTCCTAATTTATTTACATTTAATTTTAACATAATAAATATAATTAATGAGATACTCCTTTTTTACTAGAAACAATTATGAATGTTTTTAATATAATTTTTAAATCTAAATAAAAACTCCTATTTTTTATATATTCTACTTCTAACTTCAATTTTTTTGAGTCAGTAATTAAATCTCTCCCATGTACTTGCGCATATCCAGTCACTCCAGGTTTAATTTTGTGAATTCCGAATTTTTTTCTATTATTAATTAATTTAAATTGTTGAGGCAGTGCAGGACGTGGGCCTACAATTGTCATGTTTCCTAAAATTAAATTTAAAAACTGAGGTACCTCGTCAATACTATATTTTCTAAGAATTTTTCCAATTTTTGTAATTTTTGAATTGGGATTTTTTATTTTTGAGGTTTCTATTATCTCTGTATTGATAAACATTGTTCTAAATTTAAACATTTTAAATTTTTTGTTATCTAAACCTATCCTTTCTGAAATAAAAAAAACTGGCCCAGGTGAATCAAATTTAATCATAATCGCAACTATAATTAGCAAAGGTAATAAAATTAAAGAAACTAATATTCCAAAAAAAATATCCAACAACCGCCTCAATTTTTTTTCCTCCCTTGAGAAAAAAAAATTGATATAATTTTAAAAATTATATCATAAAATCTCTTATAAATTTTCATTAAATTTGATTTTAGAATATATAAAATAGATGCTTAAAAAATATATCATAGAAATAAAAATACAGTAGACTAATTTAAAATTAACTAAATAATAAATTAAAATAACTAAAAAATTTACAACAAACAAAGTTAAAGCTACAAAAGTTTTGTTCTTTAATATTTTATAAAGTAAATGATGTATATGACTATTATCAGCTTTGAATGGATTATTTCCCCTGATAAGTCTGAACAAAAATAATCTAAACATATCTAGTCCAGGTAAAAACATTAAAATAAATATTTCTTCAATTTGAAAATTTAAATTAATATTATAATTTTTTATAACTGTGCAAGAAATTATAAAAAAAAGTATATTCGAACCGCTATCTCCAAGAAAACACTTATTTTTATAATTAAAATAAAGAAATAAAGTTAACGATAATAAGATGACTAAATTAAAATTTATATTTATACCTTTTAGTAAGAATATAATAAATAATAATATTGAATATAAAGCTACTTGTAAATTTATTCCGTCAAACATGTTAAGTGCATTAAGAAATAATAAAAAACATAAAATAGAAAATGGTTTTGAAAAACCAAATAGTTCTATTTTATTAAAATTCGAAAACTTAATCTCATTTAAAATTAATGACTCATCTAAACTAATAATTAAATAAATAATTATTAAAGAAAAAAAAAATTTTTTATTAGAATTTAAAACATATTTATCATCAAATAATCCAAGTAAATAAAAAAGTATAGATCCAAAAACAAATGCAAAAATCTCTCTGTTATCATTTAAAAAATTTTTATCGAATAAAGAAAAGTTAACAAAATAATCTAGTGAAATACAAAGTATAAAATTATAGAGAATTATTGTTCCACCAAGTAATGATATTGGATGAGTATGTAATTTTCTCTTGTTATCATTTTTATCATAAATATTAAATCTAAGTATTATTTGATTGAAAAATAAAATTATTGGAAGATTCAATAAAAAAAACGCCAAAATTAAATTGGTATCTAACGCTGATAAATTATTCATTTTTAGATTTTTTTAGTTCTAATAAATATAATCCTGCTGGAAAAAAATAAATTATAGATATCCAGTTATTAAAGAAATTACCAGAGGGTAAAAATGGAAAAAAATTAATCATGTAAAAAGTTGTTAAACATAAAAGTCTATCATTCAAAATTTGTTTTCTTTTAAAGTATAAAAAATAAAAATTATTTAACAAATACTTGATTAAAAAATATATAACTACAATATAAAAAATAGTACCAATCAAGCCTGTTTCGGCCAAGAATTGCATTAAAATATTATGTGGATGTGTTGTGCAAGCATTGCCACTAACAAAATTTTCAGGTTTAACACAATAATGTCTGAAAATTTTTGTTCCATGACCTAAAATAGGTTTTTCTAAAAACATATTTAAAGCAATTTTATAATGACCTTCGTAAGTTTTACTGAATAAAACTATTTTATCAGTATTACTCCCAAACATCTGGTTAACAGTTTGATCGACTAATCTAATTTTTATTCTTTCATCAAAATTTATTATTATTGTTGAAATAATTATTGCACCTAAAATTAGATAGAAATAAATTTTTCTTAGATAATTTGATGAAAAAAGAAAAATAAATAAAGTAATTATAAATAATGCAATTGATGTTCTTTCTCCACTTATCAATACGGTAAGAAATGAAAATAAAGTTATTATAAAAATTAAAATATAATACTTATCAGCTTTGAATACGTCTAATTTAAAATATAAATAAACTACTAACGGAAATAACCTTGAAATATATGACCCTAGTACTTCATCCTTGCCAAAAAAACTTGTTATTCTAAAATTTTGTTTATTCTCATAAGTGTAACCAATGATACTTTCACTGATATTTTTTTCAAATAAAAATTGAGAGAAACTATCTAAAAATAAAAAAAGATAAATTACAATTAACATATAAAATAATAAATTCAGAAATTGTGTTTTCTTGGAAGTTAAATAATATACAGCTAAAGAAAATAATCCAAATCGAAAATAAAATAATGAACTTTGAAGAGAAAGAGAAATATTTTCTGAAAACAAGGACCTTAATAATATTATTAAACAAAATAAAAAAAATATTTTGGAAACAAGATTATTATAAAAAGTTACCCAGAGTTTAAATTTAAAAGTTAAAACTAAAAACAAAACTGATGATATAGATAACAATAAATCAGGTAAAAAAGATCCGGTAATTAAAAAAAAAGGAATTGTTATGATGGAAAAAATTATGAAGTTTTCTAAATATCTTAGATTAATCATATTTTAAATTGAAAAATTTTTATAAAAAATCTTATGCAAACAAAAAAATAATTAGAAAGAATTTTATTTTTTTTTAAAGATCTTCTAATTTCATTTGTTGTTAAGATATAGCTTTTTAAGCCTTTTGTGCTTAACCCACCTAATGACATAGAGACTGTCACTAGATCTGTAATATCATAAGTTACATCTTTAGCGGAAAATAACTTCACAAAAAAATCAAAATCAGATGCTATTTTCATATTCTCATCATAAAGTCCAAACTTTTCATAATTATTTTTTAATGCAAAAAACCCAGGGTGTGGTGGAGAATAGCCAAATCTTAACATCCATGGTTTAAAATATTTAGAGTTATATAATCTATGAATACTTTCTTTACTAAAATCTTTCTTGAAACAAACAGAGGATATTAAAAAATCAATTTTTCTTTTATTAAAAAAATTATCTATTTTTTTTAAAGTTTGGTTATCATAAAATATATCATTTGAGTGAAGTATAGATATAATATCTCCTGATGCTTGCAGTATACCTTTATTAATTGCAGAATATATTCCTCTGTCTGTTTCAGAAATTATATAATCAATCTTATCTGAATAAGCATTTACCACATCCATTGTTCTATCACTAGATTTTCCATCAATAACCAAATGTTCTATATCTTTGTGGGTTTGATTTATTACTGATTTTATTGTGTGTTCAATAGTTTTTTCACTATTATAACACACTGTTATAACTGAAATTTTCATAAAATTTCCTTCGATAAAATCCAATTTCCTAAAACAATTATATCCATGTCTGTACGTTTAAAACATTCTAATGCCTCATATGGCTTATTCACAATTGGTTCATTTTCATTAAAAGATGTATTCAGAATTATTGGAACTTTTGTAATTTTATAAAATTCTTCAATTAAAGAGTAATAAATAGGATTATTTTTTTTGTTTACAGTTTGAAGTCTCCCTGATCCATCAACATGTACAACTCCAGGAATTTTAATTTTTTTGTCGTCTCTAATTTTATATACCTCACTCATATAAGGAATAGTTTTATTAACTTCAAACCAATCTTTTGTATGGTCCTCTAATATCGATGGAGCAAAAGGTCTAAAACTCTCTCTTCTTTTTATTTTTGAGTTTATTATTTCTTTAATTTTTGGATTTCTGGAGTCTGCTAAAATAGATCTGTTGCCAAGAGCTCTAGGGCCCCACTCCATTTTTCCCTGAAACCATCCAATAACTTTTTCATCAATCAATTTTTTACAGATAAATGGAAAAAGTTCTTTAAAATCCATATAATCATAAAAATAGTTTTTATCTGTATTAAAGCTTTGAATAATTTTTTTTATTTCCTCGTTAGAATAACCTTTGCCTAAATATTCATATTGATTAACCGAAATTTTAAAATTTAAGTCGTTTTGTAAAAAATAAGCTGCAGATCCCACAGATCCACCTGCATCTCCGGGATTTGGGCAGATATAAACATCTTTAAATTTTGTTTTTTTTGTAATTTTACCATTGGCAACTGAGTTCATCGC
>MDTE01110786.1_pt1 | contig 12179 bp, 13 predicted proteins | sample 811231 | NCBI WGS metagenome assembly MDTE01 (sample SAMN05326651, study PRJNA326480) | marine metagenome | isolation source: seawater | place: Indian Ocean: Red Sea | collected 2010
AATCCAAGCTCCGATAAATTTTTTGCTAAATCTTGCCCAGCAGTTCTTACGTTGACATTTTTGTCTACCTTTAAAATTTTCCCATTATCATCAACGTAGACAGTCCACCTCTTTGCGAAGCCAATCGGATTGTATACTCCAAGAGCCTTTGCTGCGGATCCGTCTTTATCCGAGAGCATGGTGAAAGAGGCTTCGTTTTCCTGTTTGAACCTTTTCAGTGCCTCAACATCGTCTGCGCTGCTCGCCATAAAGTATTTTAAGTCGAACTTCTGGATTACAGAATCACTGTCACGCAGCGATTTGCACTGCATGGTTCAGCCGCCCGTAAAAGCTTTAGGAAAAAAGGCTATCGCGAAATAACTTCCTTTTAATGTTTGGTTGGAATAGGTTGCGTTGTCTGTACCGATCATCTCGAAGTTCGGAACCGTTTGGCCAACCAAAATCTGCGCTGTTCCCGCGCTGGAAAAAAGGGAAGATGAGATAAATAGAACTATATTTTTTAGAATTGTCTTCATGATTTCATTGCTCTTGTTGACTGATGGTTATTCTATGATTTGCCTTGTATCTCCTATTCTCCTGGTGACGCCTTGTCTGTCGAAATACTCAAGGATTTCTATTGAGAGATTTCGGCCTATCCCCGTTCGGTCCCGATAACTTTTGACCGAAACCTCTTTGCTGCTGTCCGCAGACTTGAAAATGTCATTCTTCAAATCCTCTAATGCTTCTGGCAGAAAATATCGATTTTTGATCGGTCGCAATATTAGTCCGGCGTTTATAAGCGGAACGAGGGACTGCTCGAGCTTTTTAGGTTCAAATCGTAACTCCTTTGCTAGATCATGCATTACTGGTGGCTTTCTCCACGCTGCCCTGAGAATCGGCGATAACCGTTTCCATAGGTTCTCTGAGTTCGAGTCCAATTGAACGCGGTAGCCAGATAAAGAGATCACATTTCCATATTTTACGAATTTTCTTTTTAAAATGAGTGACTCGATGGCATGCGAAATTGAGTCCGAGGAATGTTCTTCGATACTATCGTATATGGATGATTCTGGAACGCCTCTCTCGCTTGATTTTTTTTGTTGCCATTCCCTTAGAAATGCCTCAATTCTTTGTTCTAAGTCTTGAAGGTTTGATTCGCTAATTACCTCGCGCTGCTTGATCGTGGTGAGGTTGTTCATCTTTATAAGGTGGAGCAAAGTATCCTCTGGCAAGTTAAACAAAGCCACCAGCTTTTTTATGCTTACGCTTGTGTCTAGACCTCGAACGTAAATCAGTATGTCTCTCTTGATGTCCTCGAACTTGAATAAATTTACTGTTTCTCTCTCCGCTAATGCTCTCTTTTTGTTTTCGGGAGGGTAAGGGTTCAAGATCCTGCCGCCACCCAACGTTATAGAGGCCGATTGGTCTCGAATTATAAAATGATCGCCGTAACAAAGATTTATTTCTTGAGACAGTAAAATTGTTACTGTGCGCGTTTCCCTAATCGTATGGTCTTCGCCATCATGCAAAACCAACCTCCCCTGAGTATGATTTGCACCTGCATGAAAATGAACTTGAGAGAAGTTTTTCAACTTGCCTCGGCTCGAATTGAGGAGTTTCAATCTAGCCACTACCTTGGTTGTCGCGTCTCCCGGATTTTTTGTAAGCCAGTTTCCTCTTTTCACATCAGAGAGTTTGATGTTCTCGCCGGTAAGATTAATCGCGCACCGGTCCCCCAAACTTGCCAATTTTTTTCTCTCAGAATTTACTCTTAAAGATCTTGCTTTAAGTTTTATCTTTGAGGGCATTAGCCAGATCTCGTCTCCTTCATGCACTTCTCCGTCAGCAACGGTTCCAGTTGCTATTAAACCAGTGCCTTGGAGCAGGAATCTCCTATCAACTGAAAGTCTAAATAGTCCTTGTGTGGTTGCTTTTCGTTTTTCTCTTAAAAGCTCTTCAATTTTTTGTTTTACGTCCTCAATGCCAGCACCGGATGCGGAGGATGCTGGAATGATTGGGCAGTCTTGAAGGAACGAGTTGGCGACTTCTCTTCTTATTTCGTCTTGTCTTATCTTTACCTGTGCTTCCTCGCACCGATCAATTTTTGTGAGGACAATAAATCCGTTTTCGAGACCTAACAGCTCCAAAATTTGCAAATGTTCAAGCGTTTGCGGCATAACTCCGTCGTCGCAGGCGACTACAAGGATAGTCGCGTCTATGGTCGAAACACCTGCAAGCATGTTTGTGATAAATCGGGAATGGCCAGGCACATCGACAAAGCCGATCGACTCGCCTCTCTCTGATTTTGTATAAGCAAATCCTAATTCAATTGTGAGCCCTCTTTTTTTTTCCTCAGCGAGACGATCGGTGTCGATACCCGTTAGGGATTTAACAAGAGAGGTTTTTCCATGGTCCACGTGCCCCGCGGTGGCTATGATCATACAGTTTTAAGCTCGGCAATAGGATCAAGAAATGAGGAGGGTAATTCGAGAGTTCGCAGATCAAAAAGAAGCCTTCCTCCTGTGATTCTGCCAATTATCGGTACCTGGAGTGTTCTGAATCTGCGTGCGATTTCTCTAAGAGCTTTATCGGATTTGTCTGCACTTTCTATGCAAAGAGCAAAGGAATCCAGTTGGTCTAGTGGCAAGGCCCCGCTCCCAATCTGGCTTTTTGTTTCGACAATTTTCGCTTCAAACTCAGGCTCTATTTTCTTTAACAAGTCTGGCAAAATAGCTTGAGCCATCTCCAAAATCTCATCGGGTTTTTTTGTTAAAAATCTGAGTGTTGGTAAGCTTTCTCTTAGCGTTTCTGGATGCCGGTAGAGATTTAAAACCCCGCTCAGCGCTGAAATGGTGAGTTTATCCACTCTCAAAGCTCGCTTAAGAGGGTTCTTTTTGAGTTGAGCGATTAGGGCTCTTCTCCCGACAATGATGCCCGCTTGGGGTCCTCCAAGCAATTTATCACCGCTGAACGAAACTAAGTCTGTCCCTGCTGCAATGAGTTCCTGAACGGTAGTTTCATGGTCAAGTCCAAATTTTTCCAGATCTAACAAGGTGCCGCTCCCAAGGTCGGCAAACAGAGGTATTCCTGTAGTTTTAGCAAGATTTGCAAGCTCTGAGTGAGATGCTTCATGAGTAAAACCTTGAATAACATAATTGCTCGTATGCGTTTTCATAATGAGACCGGTTTGCTCATGCACGGCGGCGGCGTAGTCTTCTAAATGGGTTCTGTTTGTCGTGCCAACCTCTCTCAGAACACTGCCCGATTTTTCCATGACGTCGGGGATCCTGAAGGACCCGCCGATTTCCACAAGCTCTCCCCTTGAAACGCAAACCTCTTTTTTCGAGGCGAAAGTGTTAAGACAGAGCAGGACCGCTGCTGCGTTGTTGTTTACGATGGTTGCCGCTTCCGCTCCGGTAAGTTCCATGAGAATTTTCTCGACGTGCGTATCCCTATCTCCTCTAGATCCTGATTCAAGTTCATATTCTAAATTGTTGTTTCCACTTGCAATTTGTGAAAGCTGGTTAGCGACAACATCAGGAAGGGTAGCCCTGCCAAGGTTCGTGTGGAGGATAGTTCCCGTGAGATTTACTATTGGCTTAAAAGAGTTTTGGTTTTGTCCCTCGATTAGTGCTATTGCTCGTTTTGCTACTTCGTCGGTGGTCGGTGCAGAGCCTATACTCTCATCGTTTATCTCTGCTCTGAAATTTTTTAGGGTTTCCCGGGTAGCCTCGGTTAGTCTGGAGAGCCCGTAGATTTGCAACTCCTCTCGATTGGCAAATCGAGCCAGAATTTTGTCTACGGACGGAATTTTCCGAAGTATTTCTTTTTTTTCCATGAGTTAGCCGCTGAACTTTTCCAGCGATTTCTTTAGGGACTCGATTGGCCTCACCCACGGTTCATTCAAGAAAGGGTAGGCTTTGAGAAGATCTTGGCTGGCGGCCTGCGCCGATTCGACCTCGTCATACAGACCTAAAACAAGAACGAACCAACTAGCTCCATCAAGCGTTGTTTTTGCTATTAAAGGGCTTTCGATTCCGATTCTTTCAGCAAGCTTTTTGATTTCTTCGATCGATTGCAGTGCTGCTATTTGGACCGCATATCCTCTGTCTACAAAGAGAGAGACTTTTTCAACTAAATCGTTTTTATCTGCTGCGTTTGAGACAATAGCTTTGGTCGAAAATTTGTCTTTGGAGTGGGGAGCGGATGACCGATCGCACTTCCAGCCTTCGGATTTCGATATCCCTATGCAGGACCAAGTTTCACTTGCTACTTCAGGAGCCTCTGTTGGCGATTGGCAACTGTTAGTCTCTAAACAATTATCCTCGCCTTTGCCAAAAGGCCAAAGAGACGCAATAGACGAGCAGCCAGTCAAAAGGAACGCCAATAGAAAAATAAAGTTTTTCATTGCTTAGACCAGGTCCTGTTTATGAGGAAACATTCCGAAAATGCCCCCGGTGTGAACAAAAAGTATGTCTTGGAAACCCTTGAGACAGCCGCTTTCAATCTCGGACAGCATGCCATGAAAGGCTTTTCCAGTATATACCGGGTCTAACAAAATTCCCTCTAGTTCAGCAACCTCGCGGATGGTATCGAATATTTCAGCCGAGGCCTTACCGTAACCTTCACCGACGTATCCTTCAATAATGTTTACCTGGAACCGTTTCACTTTATTCAGAAGGGAGTATTTTTTTGACCAAAGACTAATATCCTCTCCTATCTTGTTTTCAAAATACTTTTTGTTATCACAGACATTTATCCCGAAAATCTGTCCACCAATCTTGTGAATGCAAGCTCCTAAAATAAGTCCTCCCTGGGTCCCTCCGGAACCAGTGGCACAAACTATTGCCTGAGGGCTGAACTCGTTATTTTTGAAGTCAGAAACTAGCTCCTCCACGCAGTTGATATAACCCCAAAGACCGGTTTCATTGCTCCCTCCAACCGGGATTCGGAAGGTTTTTTTTCCGTCTCTTGTGTATTTTGCTTGCAGAAGTTTATAGGTTTCGTCCATTTTTTGGTATTCGTCAGGCGTCTTGTAGGAGATCGTGGAATTGACTAATTTATCAATTAGGAGGTTCCCGTCAGTTTCGTTCGGTTCGGAACCTCGAAGGATTAAATGCGACTTTAGACCAAGCTTGGCCGCCGCGATAGCGGTAGCTCTGCAGTGGTTAGACTGAACAGCGCCCCAGGTCACTAGTATATCTGCTTTTTCCTCGAGTGCCTCAGCTGCGATGTATTCCAATTTTCGAACTTTGTTTCCTGACAGTGAGGTCTCAGATAAATCGTCCCTTTTTATCCAGATGTTTTTTTTGTACTTTTTCGAGAGCCTCTCTAAGCGTTCAATCGGCGTGGGGAGCCTGCCCAGAGCTATTCTGGAAGGGTTGAGCTTACTCATTAGATCTATATTCCTCGAGGTTTTTTATGTGGTAACTCGAGCGAGAGGTCATCGCTTTAACTCCCTCAGCGAAAAACTCAGTGTTTAGCTCGACCACTGCAGAGCCGTTCTTTTCAATACCCTTGAGCAACTGAGTATGACTGTCTTCAACTTTGACCTTGCAAACGAGGTCTTCACGAATTGGTTTAAGGAACTTTACTTTTGCGTCCCCTACTACAGTATTGCAATTCAAATCAAGCTCATGAAGCTTGAGTTGCAGGAGACCCCAGCCGGCTAAAGCAGCCAAAGCAAAAACGCTCCCACCAAAAGCAGATTTTTGATGGTTGATGTTTTTGTCCAGTGGAGCGGTCAATGTCAGTATGTCGTCTTTATATCTGCAGACTTCTACGCCCATAAATCTGCTCATAGGGATTTGTTCATGCATGATCCTCTGAAGTTCTATCGGCGTTCCATTGTATAATCTGCCTGAGGGTCGATCTTCTAACGAGTCCATGATTCAGGAGTAAAGCATGAAACAAAGTTTCAACTCAATAATATTTGTTTACGCTGCGATGCTTGTGTTGGCAGGCTGCTCAGAAACAAATGAACCTGTGTCGGTCATAGAGGGCGTTACAATGGGAACAACCTACACCGTAAAGATATCTGACCAGGTCAACACAGAGGTCAACCTGAAGACTCTAATTGATCAGGAGTTGCTTGAATTTAATAAGATTTTCTCCAACTACATATCGGATTCCGAGATATCAAGGTTTAATCGCTCGGAAGGAGCGGTTCCGGTCTCTTCTTCATTTAGGGAGCTTTTGTTGTTAAGCGAAGAGGTAAAAAATATCACGCAAGGAGCTTTTGATGTTTCGATCGGTCCTTTGGTTAATCTTTGGGGTTTCGGACCTAATTATGAGACCGAGGCGCTTCCTTCAGAGAGCCAGATAGAAGATTTGTTGGAAGCTTCCGGGTCCAGTGCACTAAAGATCACACGGGATTTTGTTTACAAGGATAAGGAGACGAACCTCGATTTTTCGGGGATCGCCAAGGGGTATGCGGTAGATGAAATAGCAGAAACTCTTGAAGAACTGGGGTTAGCGAATTTTTTTGTAGAGATAGGAGGTGAGGTGAAGGCGCGCGGATCGAATGCTCGAGGTAAACCTTGGAACATTGGGATAGAAGTACCCGATAGAAACGAGAGAAAGATCTTTAACACCGTTCCACTCCGTAATCTAGCCATGGCTACTTCTGGAGACTATAGAAATTTTTTTGAGCTGGACGGTATTTTTTTCTCTCATATTATAAAGCCCGATAACGGCTATCCAATTGATAACAGAGTTGGGTCGGTTACCGTATTGCATGAGAGCGCCGCTCTTGCAGATGCCTTAGCAACTGGATTAAACGCACTTGGGTTTGAAAGCCTGTCAAAGATATCAAATGAGAAAAACCTAAAAGTTATGGCTATAATACGAAAATCCGGTAATTATGAAGTCTTTTCTTCCGAGAAATATCAAGAATATTTGATGAGTCACAGTAAATGATTGAGTTTTTGTTTAGTTTTGGGATCTTGTTGGCTTCGGTTGTTGCTATGGCAATTGGCGTAATCAAGGGCCGAAATCCAATTGCTGGGTCTTGCGGTGGGCTAAAGAGTTTGAATGGCGATACAGCTTGTCAGTTCTGTGAAAAAAAAGAGAACTGCACAAGAAAATAAATGCTAACGACATAGAACATAGGAGCAAATCCTAGGATGGTTGGTCATTGGCGATTCGCATTGGCGCGCAAGCTCGCTTTTTCTTTCTCCGCGAGGCGAGGGCGCTCTTTGGTTGGCCCTCTTTCTGTAATTGGAGTAGCAGTCGCGATAGCCGCACTATTTACCGTGCTCTCTATTGTAAATGGCTTCGACAAGGAGTTCAGGGAGAGATTACTTGCTGTTACTCCGCACGGAGTCGTTTATTCGGATGGGTCTAACCTTGACATACAAAAAATGCGAGGCTCCCTTCTGCTAAATCCAAACATTGATGGCGCGGCGCCTTTCATAGAGAGCCAGGGCCTCGTTGTCTCGTCCGAGAGCCTTGCACCAGTCTCCGTGCGAGGCATCGATCCGCAAATTGAAGGTACCGTTTCAATTCTTCCGCGGGCAATTGTTGTTGGAGACCTAAAATCGTTGGAGACATCGCGTTTTGGCGTCGTCTTAGGTAGTGACCTGGCGAACACCTTTGAACTGTCTGTTGGGGACCAGATTAAATTAGTTTTGCCACAGGTCAGTGTTTCGCTCGCAGGTTCTCACTTAACGACCCGTAAGTTAGAGGTTGTAGGTATTTTCGATTTGGGCCTAGATGTTGATAAAAATTTGCTGGTTATGCATGTAAATGACTTGCGCAGGCTCAAGAGGCAGAAAAAAATTGATGGCCTATCGATAAAAACAAAAAATATTTTTGAAGCTTCTCAAACCGTGTTCGAGGTGATTTATTCTGAAGAATCTCTCAACGGATACAGCTGGCAACAGTCTCACGGTGCTTTGTATCGGGCGATTGGCACACAAAAAGCGACTCTCGCATTTTTAATGATGTTTTTAGTTTTTGCTGCGGTCTTTAACATCTCGTCTAATCTGGCTCTAACCGTGAGTCAAACAAAGCCAGAGATTGCTGTTCTGAAGACAATGGGAGCTTCTCATCGCGATATATTGATTATATTTTTGCTTAGTGGCCTGTATATTGGTCTTTTGGGCGTTTTAGCTGGGCTTGCCCTAGGTTTTGGAATCACAATTGTATTGGCACCACTTTTCAATTTTCTCAATGAGTCATTTCAGTCGGGGCTTATGGACCAATATTTTATAAAACACTTTCCGACCGAAATTATCGTTTCTGATATCGTCGCAATAGTATTAATAGCTACAGCTACAATAATCACTTTTTCTATTATACCCGCTAGGAAAGCTGCCAGAATGATGCCCGCGAGAGTGCTTAGCCTTGAAACGTGAAATTATAAAAGCGCGAGCCCTATACAAAAGTTTTATGCAAGGAAATAAGACTGTTGATGTTCTGTGTGGTGTTGATTTCTCTGTCCGAGAGAGCGAAACGATTGGGATTCTGGGAGCTTCCGGAAGCGGAAAGAGCACTCTTTTGTATCTTTTAGCCGGTTTGGATCGTCAGAGTGGCGGAGACGTCCTCATTGATGGCCAAAGCCTCACTTCGCTTTCAGACAATGCGATGGCGAATTTAAGAAATCTGAAAATAGGCTTCATCTACCAGTTTCACCATTTAATGCCAGAGTTCTCTGCGAGAGAAAACATTGCCCTCCCTGCCTTGATTTCGGGCAAATCTAAATCTGAAGCTTTTTTTTTAGCTGATCAAATGCTTTTAAGATTAGACATAAAATCTCGTGCGAGCCACCTACCATCTGAATTGTCTGGTGGGGAAAGGCAGCGTGTAGCAATTGGACGTTCCTTGATAAATGAGCCCTCTTTGGTTCTAGCTGACGAGCCCACAGGTAATTTAGACGAGGAGAATTCTCGGGTAGTTGAGGAGCTTATCCTTGAATTGGCTGGGTCTTTAGAAACTTCTTTTGTCGTGGTTACGCATGACGAGTCCTTTGCGCAACGGCTCAGCAAGATTTTCGTTCTGAAAAGCGGCAAGCTGTCAGAGCGTGTGAAGTGATACCTAAATATATCGCGTTGCGATTTCTGTTCGCTCCGTCTGATAACAATTTTTTTTCTCCGATCGCGCTCGCATCTTTCCTTGGAATTCTGATCGGTGTGACTATCCTTACTGTAGTAAATTCGGTGATGAATGGGTTTGATGCCCAATTGAAAGACCGTTTACTCGAAGTCGTGCCACACGTTTATGTCGAAGGTTCTGATTTAGACACGCCCCATTTTGAGTCGCTTTTAGGGTCAGAGGACATCAAATACGCAACGCCTTTTGTGTCTGTTAAGGGAATGATGCTCACCAGAGAACGCAACCAATTTCTGGAGATCTACGGAATCCAGGAGAATTTTGAGTTGAAGGGAACTAAAATTTATCAAGCCATTGGGCAAAATAATGAAGTAAGGATGTCTGAGAAGAATGGGCTCCGATTGCTTCTAAGTCATTCCGTCGCCAGACGAAATGGAATTAGTGTCGGAGACCCCTTTTACTTGCTCTTTCCAATTGTGGCGGAGTCGGGAAGTAGGGTAATCCCAAAAATTTATCCAGCTTACCTTGGCGGCACCTTTGTCTTTCGCTCTGAGCTAGATAGTTATTTGGCGTTGGCTGATGTTAAGGAAATTTCTGATCTTTTAAACATACCAGTAGGTTCAAGAGTATATTTAGAAAATGTTTTTAGAGCTGACGAGGCGGCGTATCTTCTTAAGCAAGAGGGATATAACGTAGAAGCTTGGACAGAAAAGTTCGGAAATTTTTTCAGAGCGGTTAGCATTGAAAAAAATCTCCTCTTCGTAGTGATGCTATTGGTTATTGGTATTTCATCAACTGGCATAATTTCCGCCCTGACAATTTTAATCGAAGATAAAAAAAATGAAGTAGCTATTTTGCGCACCATCGGGTTGAGATCGAGTCAAGTCGCCCTGATTTTTCTTTTTTTCGGCGGGTTTATATCTGCTTTAGCCGTCGTCAGTGGCATATTGGCTGGTGTTATATTGTCAATATATGCGCCCAGTTTCATGGCTTGGGTATCCTCGACATTTGGATTTAGTATCATAGAAGGCACCTATTTTTCTCAAATACCTGTTCAGATAAGATTTGACGAGCTTACATTTATTGCTTCTCTATCTCTGGCTATAAGCTTTGTCGCTGGGCTCGTTCCCTCCCTGCGAGCAGCTAGGATATTGCCAACTGATGCTTTGAACTAGCTCTGAAAAATAGCCATCAATTGGAACTCCTGCGTCTCTTGTAATTTAAAATCTTTAGTCGATAGTAGGCGCGCACCCCGAGAAAGCCGATTATTCCTGCAGCGACCCCGCAAACGAAGCTGCCCACAAAGAGAGGTTTCCAAATAACAGCGATTTGATTTTTAACCCAATTCAAGTTTGGATCTAAAGGAACAAGAAGACTCCCTCCTCCCAAGATTTCCTGGCCTACTATGATAGAGAAGTACATCATCGGACCAATGGTGATGGGGTTACTGATCCAAACTACAGCAATAGAGACTGGAAGATTGCACCTGATCCAAAGTGCAACTAGGACACACGGTATCGTCTGAAAAGGCATCGGCATAAAACAAAAAAACCCCCCGATTAAAAAGGCATAAGAAAGAGAGTTCCTGTTAAAGTGCCAAAGATTTGGTTGGAAAAGAAGATCTCCGAAGAGGCGGAGATATTTCATTTCTTTTATCTCTTGCTGTGTTGGAAAATATTTTTTAAGGTTCACGGTTTTCGCGAAGCAGGATTGTTCCAGTATTTTCTATTTTTTCTGCATTTTTTCAATCATGAATGGAATTGTACCTCTATTGAATGGAACGTTGACCGACAAAAAGTCTCCGGTTGCCGATGAAATATTCAAAAAAATTTTTTGGAGAGGTTAAACGTTCGAAAAAAACCAAAATTATATGAAGAGTTTCGAGAAATTACGTCTAGAAAAAATCGAAGAAAATCTTTTTCAGGGGAAGCCGGAGGAGAGTGGGCTCGAACGTGTTTTTGGCGGGGATGTTTTAGCCCAGGCTTTGCTCTCGACCGTATCGACGGTTACCGTTGGAAATTGTCATTCTTTTCACTCCTATTTTTTGAGACCCGGGGATCCGCGTGATCCGATCTTATACGAGGTAGACCGAGTTCGAAACGGTAAGAGTTTTTCGACTCGCCGAGTAACTGCGGTCCAGAGAGGTCGGACTATTTTTATAATGACTGCCTCCTTTCAGATCGCGGAGGAAGGTTTTGTGCATCAATTCAAAATGCCTTCAGTTCCCTCTCCAGAAGATTTGCCAACTGACATTGAGAGGATGGAAAAAAGCTTGCTTAGGCTAACCGAAGAACAGAGAAAAACCTTATGTCGCGAGAGACCCATCGAATTAAGGAGAGTTGAGGCGATAGACTTTGCTAACCCAAAAAGGAAATCGCCGGTTCAGCATATCTGGTTGAGGAGTAAAGAAAGGTTAGGGAACCAATATTCGGAACACCAAGGTTTTCTTGCATATGCTTCCGATATGGGGTTGTTGAGCACCTCAAGTCTCCCACACGGAATGTCCTGGCTAAATGGACTTCAGACAGCGAGTCTAGATCACTCAATGTGGTTCCATGATAGCTTCCGAATGGATAAATGGATTCTCGCCGTCATAGAGAGCCCCACGGCGTCAAACAGCAGAGCTTTTAATCGCGGTTTAATGTTTTCAGCAGAGGGGGCTCTGATTGCTTCTGTCTCTCAGGAGGGACTAATGCGAGTAAGAAAGTAAAAATCTATCTCGTAGGATTGTATGCATTTTAGATGGCGACAGTTCTTCGCAAAATCTTTATAAGATCTGCTTTATCCTCTTTATTCAAAAATTCACCTAGTTCTAGCTCATCCCCGTGAGAGCGAATGACTACTTTTTCTGGGTCTTGCGCTCTTTTGCCAGGTCTGACAAAAAATTTTGACCAGATTCGTCGAAAGCATGCCTTTTTGGTTGGTTTTCTAATTCCCATCTCCACAATTACTTCGTATTCAGATATCGTAATAACCTCTTGTCGAGCACATTGTTTTGCAACGTAATGAATACACAACGCAAGCAATATCAGCTCAACCAGCGAGAACGGAAGAATAACCCAAGCGCCGGCGATCAAAAAACTTAAAGCGATTGACAAAGACACTCCAGCTACTACAAGTAGTAGCACTAAGTTTAGTTTCCATGTAAG
>MDTE01027635.1_pt1 | contig 12177 bp, 11 predicted proteins | sample 811231 | NCBI WGS metagenome assembly MDTE01 (sample SAMN05326651, study PRJNA326480) | marine metagenome | isolation source: seawater | place: Indian Ocean: Red Sea | collected 2010
AAATCTTAATTTCACCAGACTCAAAAACAGCTTTAATTGCCGGTTTTGATATTTTTTTCATCGATAAAAACCATTGATCAGACAATCTTGGTTCAATTACAGCATTTGTCCTTTCAGAAAATGCAATATTTGAATTGTAACTTTCTTGGCTTGATAATAATTTTAAAGCTTTAAGCTCATCAATGACTTTATTTCTAACGTCAAATCTATCAAGACCTTCATAATGAAGGCCATTTTTGTTAAGAGTTCCATCAGGATTAAATATATTTATAAATTCGAGGTTGTATTTATCTCCTAAAATTTTATCATTAATATCATGTGCAGGTGTAATTTTTAAACAACCTGAACCTAATTCCATGTCAACATATTTATCAGAAATTATAGTTATTTCTTTATTTGTTATTGGTACTATAACTTTTTTACCTATATAATTTTTATATCTGTCATCATTAGGATTAACACATATTGCTGTATCCCCAAAAATAGTTTCAGGTCTTGTAGTTGCAACACTTATAGATTGAGATGAATTTTTAACTTTATAAATTAAGTAATATAAACTAGATTTTTTTTCTCTATAAACTACCTCCTCGTCAGATAACGTTGTTTGAGCCAATGGATCCCAGTTAACCATCCTATTACCCTTGTAAATTAGACCTTTTTTATATAAATCAATAAAGACAGTTATAACTGATTCATTCATGTCATCATCCAAAGTAAATTTATTTCTTTCCCAATCACATGAACAGCCAATTTTTTTTAATTGATTTAAAATTTTACCTCCATAATTATTAGTCCACTCCCAAGCATATTTCAAAAATTCATCTCTACTTAAATGACTTTTTTCAATCCCCTTATTTTTTAGATATGACACAACCTTAGCCTCGGTGGCAATTGAAGCATGATCAGTTCCAGGAACCCAACAAGCGTTATATCCTAACATTCTTGATCTTCTTATCAAAATATCTTGAATACAATTATTAAGCATATGTCCCATATGTAGAACCCCAGTTACATTTGGTGGAGGAATTACAATTGTATAAGGTTTTTCTCTATTAGGCTTTGATGAAAAACAATTTTTATCAATCCACTCTTTGTACCATTTTTTTTCAATACTTGAAGATTCAAATTTTGAGTTGATTTCCATTTTAATTGTTTATACAAAAATATGTCTCATTTCTAAAATTTGAAAATATAATCTTTATTTTGTTTAAATTTCTAAAATTTGTAATTTCAAATTATGAAAAAAATAGCCATTCTTACATTTATATTTTTTGCTTTAAATATTTGTGTTTTTTCAATGTATGACCCCGACATTAAATTTACAAAAACTACAATTGACTATGGAAAAATAAACAAAGGCGAAAATGGCATTAAAATTTTTGAATTCCAAAATAATGGAACATCTCCCCTTAAAATAAATCAAGTTTATTCATCTTGTGGTTGTACTATCCCAAAAAAACCACAAAACCCAATAATGCCTGGAGATTTTGGTGAAATTGTAGTTAAATATGACACAAACAGATTAGGGTTGATTAACAAGACAATAACAGTTAAAAGTAATTCTAAAAATAATCCTGTAATTTTTTTAAAAATTAAAGGTGAAGTAAAACAGTAGAATTTAATTCTAGTGTATTGTTTTTTTTTAGATATTTGCGAATTATTTCTAATTAAATGCCAAAGCTCTCAAAAAAAGGTATAAACCTCCCTGAATCTCCTATTAGAAAATTGATTCCTTTCGCAGATTATGCAAAAAATAAGGGCATCAATGTTTTACACTTAAATATTGGACAGCCTGATATTGATTCTCCTGAAGAGTCAATAAAGATTGTTAAAAAAAATAAACTTAAGTTGCTTCCATATGGATCTTCTGAGGGTTCATTAAGTTACAGAAAATCTTTAGTCAACTACTACCTGAATAACAAAATAAATATAAATCCAGACGATATTATAGTTACAACTGGAGCCAGTGAGGCTTTAACTTTTACCCTAAATTGTATATGCGATGCAGGAGATGAAATTATAATCCCTGAACCTTTTTATGCAAACTATAATGGTTTTGCCTCTGCCTCAAATGTTAAAGTTGTTCCAATAGTATCGAAATTTGAGGATGGTTTTAAACTTCCACTTGTTGAAAAAATTAAATCAAAAATTTCAAGTAGAACAAAAGCTATTTTAATATGTAACCCAAGTAATCCAACTGGTTATCTTTATAAAAAAAATGAAATAAAAAAACTTGGAGAAATTGCAATTGAAAACGATATTTTTATAATTGTTGATGAGGTATATAGAGAATTTATATATGACAAAACAAAAAAACATCATTCAATATTAGAATTTGAAAAATTTTCAAACAATTCTATAATGATAGATTCTGTTTCCAAAAGGTATAGCCTATGTGGTGCTAGAGTTGGTTGTATGATTTCAAAAAATAAAGAGCTTATGGCAACAGCTAAAAAATTTGCTCACTTAAGACTTTCCCCTCCAACGTTAGCTATTCTTGCTAGTGAGGCAGCTTTAATTAATTCTAATACTTATTTAAAAAAAGTGAAAAAGGAATATAAATTGCGAAAAGAAACATTAATAAGTGAAATTTCAAAAATTAATGGGGTTAAAATTTTAAACCCTGACGGTGCTTTTTATTGTATAGCTAGACTACCTGTTGATAGTGCTGAAAAGTTTTCTAAATGGTTACTTACTGACTTTTCATATAATAATGAAACAGTAATGTTTGCTCCTCTCTCAGGTTTTTATTCTTCAAAAGGATTAGGTGCTAAAGACATAAGAATTGGCTTTGTACTTAATTCAAGAAAATTAATTAGATCTGTAAAAATTTTAGAAAAAGCTCTTTATTCCTACAATAATTAAATTGATTTTTTTAAATTGTTTAATTGACTTACAATATGTATTTAAATAAATCTTTAAAATCATTCAATTCATTTGGAGTTGAATCATCTGCAGCTAAATATGTCAGAATTAAAAATATTGAGCAATTAAAAAAAATACTAAACAATAATAAGAAAGTAAAAAAAATTGTCCTTGGAGGTGGAAGTAATATACTTTTTACAAAAAAATTCAATGGTTTGTGTATTCATATGCAAAACAAAGGAATAGAAATCAAAAGTGAAACTGAAAATTATGTTGTTGTTGAAATTAATTCAGGTGAAAATTGGCATAATTTTGTAATGTGGTGTGTAAAAAAAGATTTCGGAGGAGTTGAAAATCTTGTTTTAATTCCTGGTTGTGTAGGCGCAGCACCAATTCAAAATATTGGTGCATACGGAGTTGAATTAAAAGACGTTTTTGAAAGTTGTAAGACCATTAACCTCGAAACATTAAAAACAGAAAAATATAAAATGAAAGATTGTAAATTTGGCTATAGGGATTCTATTTTTAAAGGTATGCTTAATAATAAAGTTGTGATAACTAGCATACAACTCAAATTATCAAAAGTTAATCATAAATTTAACTTGAGCTACAAATCTTTAAACAAACTTAATGGTTTAAAAAAATTGAGTATAAAAAAAATAGCTCAAACAATTATCAAGATTAGAAATAGTAAATTACCAGATCCAAAAAAAATTGGAAATGCAGGAAGCTTCTTTAAAAATCCAATAATAGATAAAACTTTATTTGATAAACTACATAAAAATTACAAAAGTATACCTTTTGTTAAATTAACTAATGTGAAATTCAAAATCTCAGCTGCTTGGTTAATAGAAAATACTCTTAAAAAAAATTACAAAAAAGGGGATGTTGGTATTTATAAAAATCAACCCTTAGTGATAGTTAATTATGGTGATGCAGGAGGAAAAGAGATAATGAATTTCGCAAAAGATATTCAAAAAAAAGTCAAAAAAAAGTTTGAGATTAAACTTATAAATGAGGTTGTCATTCATTAACTATAATCTATTTTTTGAATCCATAATAATAGTTACTGGACCATCATTTAATAAATTAACTTTCATATCTGATCCAAAAATTCCGGAAGCAACATTTAGACCTGATTTTATTTTTAATCTTTTGATAAAATTATCAAATAATTTTTTAGCATTTTCTGGTCTAGCAGCTAATGAGTAAGAGGGTCTATTGCCCCTTTTAGAAGATGCTAATAAAGTAAATTGACTTACAATTAGTAACTCACCTGACACATCCATTATTGAAAAGTTCATTTTATAATTCTTGTCATTAAATATTCTCAACCCTAAGATTTTCATTGCAATCCAATCAATATCTTTTTCATCGTCATTTACAGAAAATCCAACAAACACTAATAGTCCAAAAAAAATTTTTGAAACAATTTTATTATTTACTTTAACTGAAGCATTTTTTACTCTTTGAATAACTACTCTCATATATTTATCTATATTTTTTTGACTCAAAATGTAAATCAATATAACTTTTATATCTTGAGGCAGAAATAGCTTTTTGATCCAATTTTTTTTTAACCATACAGTTAGGCTCATTTATATGATTACAGTCTTTAAACTTACAATACTCTTTCAAATGAGAAAATTCAACAAAATAGTCGGATAATTTATCGTTATCAAAATCAACTAATCCAAATCCCTTAATTCCAGGAGTATCAATAATTCTAATTTGATTTTCTATATCAAACATTTCAGCAAAAGTTGTGGTGTGCTTACCAGAGTTATTCACCTCAGATATTTTTGAAGTTTTAACATTTAAATTTGGTGATATTGAATTAAGTAGTGTTGACTTTCCAACTCCGCTATGACCACAAAACATATTAACCTTTCTATTCATTATTTTTTTAATCTTAACAATATCTGGAATTGAAAAGGATGAAATTTTATAACAATCATAATTTATTGATTTGTAGGTTTTATATATTGTTTCTATATCTTCAAAATCATTTTTTGAATAGGTATCTATCTTATTAAATATTAAAATCACTTTGATTTTAAATGCTTCAGCGGCAACTAAAAATCTATCAATAAAATTATATGAAGTAGGAGGATTATTTAATGTAATAAACAGAAAAACTTGATCTATATTTGAAGCAATAATGTGAGATTCTTTTGATAATTTGACGGATTTTCTTATAATATAATTATCCCTTTTAAAAATTTTATTTATAATTCCAATCTTGCGATTACCTTCATCAATCAGACTAAACGAAACTTTATCACCAACAGCTATGGGATTTGTACTTTTAATATTTTTTGTTTTAAAATTTCCTTTAATACGACATTCAAAAAAAGTATTATTTAAATCTTTAACTTTATACCAAATACCCGTAGATTTGTATACCAATCCTTTTCTCAAAAATTAATATTTTTATTTGTTAATAAAGATATGATAGAATTATTAAAAGACAAATCACATTATATAATTAGTATATTTGAATACGCATGATAAATAAAGTTTTATTGGTTATATTAGATGGGTGGGGAATTTCAAAAAAAAACAATGATTCTGCTATTTTTCATGCCAAAACAGAATTTATTGATAGTTTATATAATACATATAATCACAATATTTTATTAACTCATGGAGAGCATGTAGGACTTCCAGAAGGACAAATGGGTAATAGTGAAGTTGGACATATGAATTTGGGCGCTGGTAGAGTTGTTCATCAAGATTTAGTTAAAATTAATATTTCAATTGCTGATGGTAGTTTAAAATCAAATAAAATTCTAAATAACGCTATCAATTATTCAATCAAAGAAGATAAAAATATACATCTTATGGGGTTACTATCTGATGGAGGAGTTCACTCACACATTAATCACTTAAAAGGATTGATAAACTTTATATCATTAAAAAAGAAATCAAATGTTTTTCTTCATGCATTTACTGACGGGAGAGATGTAGATCCTTATTCGTCTTTAACATATCTTAAAGATATCGAAGAACACATGATTAATACAACAGGTAAATTAGCAACTGTAATTGGAAGATTTTTTTCCATGGACAGAGATAATAGATTTGAAAGAATAAAAAAAGCATATGAATTATTAGTAAATTCAATTGGTTTAAAAACAAAAAACATATATGAAACTATAAATAATTACTATAAATCTGGAATCAGTGATGAATTTTTAAACCCAACTGTAATTGTTGATAGTCATAAAAAACCAATTGCCAAAATAAAAAAAAACGATGTTGTGATTTTCTTTAATTATCGAACTGACAGGGGAAGAGAGTTGACCCAAGTTTTAAGTCAAAAAGATTATAAGAATCTTGGTATGAAAAAAAAGAACTTAAAATTTATTACAATGACTAACTATGATAAAAATTTTAAAAATGTAAATGTTCTTTTTGAAAAAAAAAATATAAAGAATACGCTTGGAGAAATTTTATCAAAAAACTCAAAAATTCAAATTCGTATTGCTGAAACTGAAAAATATCCTCATGTAACATATTTTTTTAATGGAGGTCAAGAAAAACCTTTTGATGGTGAGGAAAGAATTTTGTGCGATTCACCAAAAGTAAAAACCTATGATCTCAAACCTGAGATGAGTGCATATGAGATAAAAGATATTTTACTACCTGAAATTCAAAAGGAAACAGCTGATTTCATTTGCTTAAATTTTGCAAATCCTGATATGGTTGGTCATACTGGAAATTTAGAAGCTGCCATACGTGCCTGTGAAGTTGTTGATGAATGTTTAGATTTAATAGTAAATGAATCACTCAAAAAAAACTACGTATCAATTGTGTTATCTGATCATGGAAATTGTGAAAAAATGTTAAACAGTGATGGTTCTCCAAATACAGCCCACACAACTAATCCGGTTCCGATAATTTTAGTAGATGAAAAAAAAAGAAAGATATCAAATGGTATACTAGCAGACATAGCTCCGACTATTTTAGATATAATGGGTATTAAACAACCAAAAGAAATGAATGGTAAATCTTTATTAAAATGAAATTTAAAATTATAGTTTTTATCTTTTTTTTGTTGTTTGTGAATTGTGTCAATTTAGTTAAAAACAAGTCTGATGAAATTATCATTGGGTCAGTGGAATATAATTACTTTGTAAATTCAACAAATGAGTGGTATACTGAATATGATCATAAAAAATTTATTGATTTTAAAATTGTAGAAAAAATAAAATCATATTTATCTGAAGTTAATATTAAAATCTTTTTTGGAACTTGGTGTGAAGATTCAAGAAGAGAAATACCAATATTATTTGAGATATTAAAATTTTGTGGCTATGATATGTCAAAAATTGAATTAGTTGGTTTATCTAAAGAAAAAACATCACCTTCAAATATTGAAAAAAAATTCGAAATTAATAGAATACCAACAATCATCTTTATCAAAAATAATTCTGAATTAAATAGAATTGTAGAATATCCAATTGAATCCATTGAAAAAGATATTTTAAAAATTCTAAAAAATGAAAAGTATTTTAACGCTTATCATAGTGAATAAAGTTTATTTAAAAAATCATGAAGAAATTGAGCTAATAAGAGAAAGCTCCTTGATAGTCTCAAAAACACTTGGTATGTTAGCTGCTGAAATTAAACCTGGAGTCAATGGATTGGAATTAGACAAATTAGCAAATACATTTATTAGAGATCATGGAGGTATTCCTGGTTTTTTAGGGCTATATGATTTTCCTAATACTCTTTGTATAAGCCCAAATAGTGAGGTGGTTCATGGAATTCCAAATAAAAAACCATTTGAAAATGGAGATATTGTATCTATCGATTGTGGTGTTTTAAAAAATGGTTTTTATGGAGACCATGCGTACACTTTTCCTGTAGGCGAAATTAATACACAAACAAAAAAACTATTAAAAATCACAAAAGAATCTCTCTATATAGGTATTTCAAAATTTAATAAAAATAACAGAGTTGGGGACTTAAGTTATTCAATTCAAAAACACAACGAAGACAATGGATTTGGTGTTGTAAGAGAACTTGTTGGTCATGGAATAGGGAATTCAATGCATGAAGGTCCTGAAATTCCAAACTATGGTAAAAGGGGAAAAGGTAAAAAATTTAAAAATGGTATGGTAATAGCTATTGAACCAATGATAAATCAAGGTACTCACAAAATTAAACAACTTAGTGATGGTTGGACAATTACTACATTAGATAAATTACCTAGTGCTCATTATGAGCACAACGTAGCTCTAATTAATGGAAAACCACAATTACTATCAACATTTAGATACATATATGAATCACTTGGTATAAAATCAAATGAAGAGATTCCTTTTTTAAAAAATTAAAATGAATTACTTAATTAAAATTATTTTAAATAAAATACCAAGAAAGTATTTAATTAAGTTAAGTATTTTTTTAAAACCTTTTTTAAAAATCTTGTATAAAGGAAGTAAATACACAGACCCAATTGACAATAGTAGTTACAGAAAGTTTTTACCATATGGTTACAACAAAATCAGAGAAAATGCTCTTTGTCCAGGTACTTTTTCATTAGAGAGACACAGATTACTATGGCTTTACTTAAAAAATGAGACTGACTATTTTAAAAAAAAAAACAAAGTATTACATATTGCTCCAGAGCAAATTTTTTATAAAAAATTTAATAGTTTTAAAAACTGGGATTATACAACTTTAGACCTTTTTTCACCATTAGCAAAAATAAAGGCAGACATTTGCAATATGCCTTTTACAAATGACAAATTTGACCTTATAATTTGTAATCATGTTTTGGAGCACGTGGTTGACGATAAAAAGGCTTTAAGTGAGATTTATAGAGTTCTCAAAAGAGGAGGTTGCGCAATATTGCAAGTCCCTATCAATGAATCAATAGAGAAATCAAAAGAAAATAAAGGATTTATGACAAGAGGCCAAAGAACAAAAGAATTTGGTCAATATGATCATATAAGGTCTTATGGAAATGATTTTTACAAACTCTTAAAATCAGTGGGTTTTATTGTTAAGGCAACTGATTATTTAAAAAAAATTGATTACAATTTGAAAATTAAATATTGTTTACCTAAAAACGAAAAAATTCCAATTGCTTATAAAGCTTAATTTTTATTCCAATTATTTGAAAAAACCTCTTTTATGGAATCTTTTTCAGCAACTATCCAATAAGCATTTAACTCATTAAAATTATTAATTATTTTGTAACCTAAATTTAAAGGCATTACCATTAATGCTGTTGCAAAAGCGTCAGCTGTTGTGCAATCTTTTGCAATTACGCTTACGCTTAAAATTTTGGATTTAATTGGCTCACCCCTCTTTGGATCTATTAAGTGTGTATATCTTTCTCCTGTGATTGAATCAATTCTATTTTTTCTGTAATTACCAGATGTCGCAATTGCACTATTGTTAAGAAAGGTACTGGAAATAACCGATCTGTTTTTTGATAATTTTGGGTTTTCAATTGCAATATTCCATACTTTATTTGTTTTGATATTTTTCCCTCTTGCAATTATTTCACCTCCAATTTCAATTAAATAATTTTTATATCCAAGAGATTTAAAATATTTGTCAATTTGATCAACAGTGTATCCTTTACCAATTGCATTAAAATCTAAAAAAATATTTTTATTTTTCTTAACAAGTTTATTGTCACTGTTCAAATATACCTTTTCAAACCCTGTAATATTCTTAAGACTATCTTTTTGAAAGTTTGAAATACTTTTTATTCCTTTCTTAACTCCAAACCCATATGCATTAACAATATTTCCAATTGTAGGGTCAAAATAACCTTTTGTAGATTCCCAAATTTCTTTTGACTTTGAAAAAATTTCAATAAAATGATAATCTAATTTCACATTATTATTGTGAGTATTTACTTTATTAACAATTGATTTTTTTTCATAATTAGAAATAGACATGTTTATAACATTAAATATTGAATCTATATCTTTTCTTAACTTAATCTTATCATTGAATTCCTTTTTTTCATATTCAATAAAATAGGAGGTACCAAGAGCATATCCATATATATTATCCATTTGTTTATTTTCAAATGAACATGACTTGAAAATTAAAATAACTGATACAATAAAATAAAAACTTTTTTTCATTATTCTATTTTTTTCAATCCATTATAATTTAAAATATAAGATTGATTTTTTTCAAGTTTTAATTTTAAATTTTTTGGGTTACCCAAACCAACTCCTGCATAAAAAATTTGTGCTTTAAAACCTTTTGCGTGCTCAATAATTTTTTTAAAATTATCTAAATTAAAATAATCTGGGTTATTTGGAAATCTTACAGCTCGAATAATCACAAAAAAAACTTTCTTATCTTTCAAACAAACAAATTGAGGATCTTTTTTTAATTTAGAATTCACAGACAAAAATTCATATCCAGATTTTTTTAACTGATCACCAACAATTTTCATGGCTAAATTATGCATTTCTTGTGCACTTAAAAAATTCATTTTTTACAAATTTTTTGGGTATAGATTTTTTTTTTAAATTAAACCATAAATATTTAAAAATGAAAAAGAATAGTGTATTAATTTATTTCCTTTTATTTTTTTTAATGTCTTGCTCTAATAAAAAATATGATACTTTAAAAAAAGTTGAAAATGGATACGAATATGAGTATGTTTTTGGTGACCCAATGAAGACAAGAATTTATACTCTAAAAAATGGTTTAAAAGTTTACTTAAGTAAATATGAAGATGCTCCTAGACTTCATATTTTAACAACTGTAAAAGCTGGAGGTAAAAATGATCCAAAAGATAATACTGGTCTAGCTCATTATCTTGAGCATATGATGTTCAAAGGAAATAAATATTTTGGGACTTTAGACTATGATAAAGAGAAACCAATTTTAGACTCAATTGAATTATTTTTTAATAATTATTCTAAAATTAAAAATCCAAATGAAAGAAAAAAATTCTATAAAAAAATTGATTCAATTTCAAACATTGCCTCTTCATATGCTATAGCCGGTGAATATGATAAATTAATATCACAAATTGGTGGGAAAAAATTAAATGCTGGGACCCATAACGATTATACTGTATACACAGTTGACATTCCATCAAATGAAATTGGCAGATTCCTTGAAATTGAAGGATTGCGATTTCAACAAATTGTTAATAGACTATTTCATACTGAACTAGAGGCAGTATATGAAGAAAAAAATCGTGCTTTAGACAATGATAGTAGAAAATCGTATGAGGAATTGATGAGTAAACTATTTCCTAATCATCCTTATGGAACCCAGTCAGTTTTAGGTACGGTAAATCATCTGAAAAATCCCTCTATAACTGAAATAAAAAACTACTTTGATTCATATTATTCTCCAAATAATATGTCAATTGCAATAAGTGGAGATTTAAATTATAATAGTACTATCAAACTTATTGACGAAAATTTTGGGAATTTAAAATCAAATAAAAATTTACCTGTTTGGGAAAAAGTAAATGAAAATAAAATTGAAAATATTATCAGATCAGAAGTATATGGTCCAAGTGAAGAAAATCTAGAAATAGGTTTTCGATTCAACGGAATTGGATCATACGACCATACTATGATATTACTTGTAGATATGATTCTAAATAATAGAAAAGCAGGATTAATTGATCTAAATCTAATGCAAAATCAATTAGTTTTAAATGCTGGATCAACAATAGTTCCCTATGAGGACTATTGCGTTCATTATTTATATGGAAAACCTAAAAAAGGTCAAGATTTAAATGAAGTTGAATCCCTTATAATAGACCAAATTGATCTCATTAAAGATGGTGAATTTGACGATTGGTTAATCGAAGCCATAATAAATGATTACAAAATTAATTTGATGAAATCATATGAATCTAATTATTCAAGAGCAAGAGCAATGAGTAGATCATTCATTTATTATAATGATAATTGGGCTGAAAGAATCAGATTATTTGACAAAATGATGAGTATAACTAAAGAAGAAATTATTGATTTTGTTAAAAAAAATTACAGTAATAATTATGTAGCTGTATATAAAAAAGTAGGTGCTGATAAAAATTTGATTAAAATTGAAAAACCATCAATCACCAAGGTTAATTTAAATAGAAACAAAAAATCAGATTTTTTTAAAAAAATAAATGATACCAACGTTGAAAAAATAAAGCCAAGATTTTTAGATTTTAAGCAAGATTTACAATTTGACAAATCAGACAATATCCCAATTATCTATAAAAGAAATGAAGAGAACGATTTTTTTGAGTTTACGTATTTATTTGATTTTGGAAAAAACTCATTACCACTTTTACCCTTAATCAGTGAT